>Ga0129310_1001406_pt1 | contig 21229 bp, 16 predicted proteins | sample Go1ome_2_FD_94433 | JGI IMG/M metagenome (GOLD analysis project Ga0129310, IMG submission 94433) | Western lowland gorrila individual fecal microbial communities from Wisconsin, USA - Go1022A metagenome | ecosystem: Host-associated > Mammals > Digestive system > Large intestine > Fecal | place...
AAAGCCGGTTCGACAAGCTTGTCCTTGTATTCGTGGTATAGCCTGTGGTTCTCTTTGTCCAACGCATATCCCAATTGTTCCAGCAGGACGATTGTGTCGCTGAAAAGTCGCGGATGCTGACCACGGGAAACAATTTCATCGAAAACGTCATCGACATTAGTCATATTGAAGTTGCCGCACAGCAATAAGTTGCGTGATTTCCAGTTATTGCGCCGTAAAAAAGGATGCACATACGACATTCCGCTACGGCCTGTCGTGGAATATCGAAGATGTCCCATGTATATTTGCCCGATAAATGGCGTGGGCGCATTGGCAGCTGCAGTATCCGCATCGTGACGCGAAATGCGATGTTGTACTTCGTCAAATATAGTGGCAATGGCATCACTACCCAATGCTCGTTCGCGATATACATATTCATATCCGGGAGCAGCATTGATATCTACAACACCTATACCGGCAGCCTCTTGCCCGCGATTATGCTGTTTCTCCATCAGCAGGTAAAGGCGATCCAAAGCCCAAGTCGCTGAGCCATATCGTTTGCGGTAGTATTCTATAGGCTTGCGCAGTCTTATCATGGCTACGCCGCACTCGTGTTTTAAAATCTCTGCCATATTAGCGGATAAAAAGAAGTTCGCGGTACTTTGGTAAAGGCCACATCTCATTATCTACCATTAGTTCGAGTTTGTCTATATGGTAGCGTATTGTTTCCATCTGTGGCGCCACGTTGTCATGGTACATTATGGCTTTTTGTCGCTCGTTGTCGCATCCATTGGCCTTCTTACGAGCTTCGACCATGGCTTCGACTTCTGTTTTTATAGCCTCCATGTGCATGGATATGCCTTCAATGGTGTCCATGTCGTGCCCAAAAAGCGCTGCCGACTTGTGGTCGCCAAAGAGTGCTTTGATTTTTACGAGATTGTCCACAAGTATGGACTGATAGCGCGTAGCCACCGGAATTATATGGTTCAGGGCCAAATCACCAAGTACTCTGGCCTCTATCTGTACTTTTTTTGTGTACATTTCCCATTTGACCTCGTTGCGGGCTTCCAATTCGATACGGCTGAATACACCTGTACGGTCAAACATTTCCTCGGACTCGCGAGTCAGGTATGCATCAAATATCTTGGGGGCGCTGGTCTCGCAATCAAGACCGCGGCGTTTTGCCTCGTTCACCCACTCTTCGCTGTATCCGTTGCCATCGAAGTGTATGGGTCTGCTTTGGATTATCAATTTGCGCACCTCGCTCAGTATAGCCTGTCGCAATGGAGTTCCAACGGCCACTGCCTTATCAACTTTGCTCTTGAATTGTGTAAGCTGGTCTGCGACAGCAGCATTTAGAACAATCATAGCAGAGGCGCAATTGGCGGACGAGCCCACGGCTCGAAACTCGAAGCGGTTGCCGGTGAAGGCGAAGGGAGAGGTGCGATTACGATCAGTATTATCTATAAGAATTTCAGGAATTTGTGCCAATCCCACCGATATACCTTCGCGATTTGTGAGATCTTCAAGTTGGTTGTCCGTGCTGTCTGCAAGTCGGTCAAGTACTGCGCTCAATTGGCTGCCGGTGAATATCGATATGATAGCAGGTGGAGCCTCATTAGCTCCAAGTCTATGGGCATTGGTAGCAGACATTATGGACGCCTTGATTAGTCCATTGTGCTTGTGTACGGCGGCCATTACATTGACTATAAATGTGATAAACTGCAAGTTTGCCTCCGGTGTCTTTCCGGGGGCAAATAATTGGGTACCCGTATCGGTACTGAGACTCCAATTGTTGTGCTTACCCGAACCATTAACTCCTGCAAAAGGTTTTTCGTGAAGCAATACGCGGAAGTTATGGCGACGAGCAACCTCATTCATCAAGGACATCAGCAGTAGGTTGTGGTCATTGGCTAAGTTGACGTCTTCGAATATCGGAGCAAGTTCAAACTGATTGGGCGCCACTTCATTATGGCATGTCTTGGCTGGGATTCCGAGGCGATGGGCCTCTATCTCGAGGTCAAGCATGAACGCTTCGACTCGGGATGGTATCGACCCGAAGTAATGGTCTTCAAGTTGTTGGTTCTTGGGACTTTCGTGGCCCATAAGTGTACGTCCGGTCATCACTAAATCTGGGCGTGCATTATATAGTGCTTCGTCTACAAGAAAGTACTCCTGTTCCCAGCCTAGATTTGCATTCACGTGCTTTACGGCCGGATCGAAATATTGTGCGATAGCTGTTGCTGCTGTGTCTACTGCGTTAAGTGCTCGCAATAGAGGTGTCTTGTAGTCTAAAGACTCGCCCGTATAAGATATGAATATTGTTGGGATACACAGTGTCTCGTCAAGTATGAATGCAGGAGAGGATATATCCCACGCTGAGTATCCGCGAGCCTCAAAAGTGTTGCGAATTCCTCCGTTGGGGAATGACGATGCATCCGGCTCTTGCTGGACAAGAAGTTTACCATCAAACTTTTCTACGACCCCACCTTTGCCGTCATGTTCAATGAAGGCATCATGTTTTTCAGCAGTACCATCGGTGAGCGGGTGAAACCAATGCGTGTAGTGGCGTGCTCCGTTATCTATAGCCCAATGCTTCATTCCCATTGCAACGCTGTCTGCAAGCGCCCTGGATATGGGACGCTTATTCTCTATGGCAAAGACAAGCGCATCATACGTGTCTTTGGATAGGTATTCAAACATCTTTTGACGGTTAAATACAGCCTTGGCGTAGTATGTTTCAGGACGTTCGTCCGGAACGTGAATATGTACTGCCTTGCGGTTGTAGGCTTCTTCGATGACTTTGAAACGCAGGTGTGACATTGGTCTATTTTCGCTTTATTGTTATGTGTTGTGTGGCTTTTATTGTTTGTTCGTTAAATCCCGCGTTGTTATCTATAGGCCCGGCAGTCAACACTTGTTGGCAAGATAGCCCAACACCCAAAAAAAACTTAACCCCTGCGTTTTCGGAGCGGCAAAGGCCTCGGCAGTGCATCTGAAGATGTCTGCATGCGGCTTTGCCCATCTTAGGCACAGGAGCTTTGCTGTATTTCTAAAATCCGGGAGCTTCATTGTCGCGAGATTTTTTTTGCAAAAACACTTTTCCAAGCATATTTTTCAAAGGATTCGTACGTATGCCTTTTCAAATGCATTCGGTTGCTGCTTTTGACGACGCAAAGTTAGTGTTTTTTTTTGAAAAACATGTCCGCATGCTCGTTATATGCGCTGCAACTACATCGAAAAATAGCCAAGTTTCGTGAATATAGTGCATGAAAACATATAAGATGCAGACAAAGAGGCGGATATAATTACACTACATACGCGATAGACCCGAAACAATGGGATACATATAACCTGATTACTTCCGAGCAGTGCCCTCTCGGAGTTGCTGTCCGAGACACTTACATGAAGGACGATTGGCAAAGGCCGACAAGGTTATATGTACTGATAGGCACGTTCTTATATACGGATTTGACATTTGCAACCGGGTTGCAACGATGGATGATTACTTTTGTAGCGGTTAAATGGTATACAAACACATTAATTATAAAAGTAAAAACGATGTCAATAACCCATAAGAGATTTATACGACATATCTTATATCTGTCGTTATGTGTAGTCGTTGCATCCTGTAACTCCAACGCTAAGGATGAACTCGCTCACCATCATCACCATAATGGTCACGAATGTGAAGGGCACGAAGGGCACGAGGAGTGCGAAGAGCATGAACATGAAGGCCATAATCATGGCGAAGGAGATGAAATCATCCTCCACCCCGAGCAGGCAAAGCGTTTTGGGGTAAAAGTCGCCGAAGTACGCCCGGGCACATTCAGCAACATTGTAAAGGTCTCGGGCCGAGTACTGCCATCGCCGCAGTCCGCATCGATAATCTCAGCGCCGACAGCCGGAATTGTATACTTCAATAGCAAAGCCGTTGTCGGGCAAGCCATCTCAGTCGGCACATCGATAGCCACAGTAAGAGCTTCTGCTGTCACCGGTGGTGACCCCAATGCGGCCGCACGCGTTGCCGTTGAGGCTGCACGTAAGGAAGTAGAGCGTCTTGAGCCGCTACACCGGCGTGGCGTAGTGTCTACAGCCGAGTATAACCGTGCCGTGGCTGTGTATCAAAGCGCCAAAGCCTCGTACAGCCCTGCCGCTGCCTCCGGTAGCGCTCGAGCCACGGCTTCCGGCATCATTACGGCCATTCTCGCCGAACAAGGACAATTTGTTGATGCCGGCGCACCATTGGCTTCTGTAACGGCTAATACGCGCCTGACTCTGCGTGCCGATGTGCCACAAAAACTTTATGGTGCTGTGACCTCGGTCACCAATGCACGTTTTCGCCCATCCTATATGTCCGAATCTTTGGATATCAAAGAATTGGGCGGAGTACGCAACTCATCTACCGAGGCCGTAAGTTCTACACCGGGTTATATCCCCATATATTTTTCGTTCAACAACAACGGCAGCATCGTTCCCGGATCTATCGTAGAAGTATACCTTGAAGGGCAACTACGAGCCAATGTAATCACTGTCCCTGTATCGGCATTATCCGAGCAGCAGGGCGATTACTTCGTGTACATACAACTTGACGAAGAGGGGTACCGGAAAGTGCCCGTCACCATAGGACAAAGCGATGGTGTACGCACCGAGATTCTCTCCGGTCTTCATTCAGGAGACAAAGTCGTAGTCGAAGGCACTACCACTGTCCGCCTTGCCGAAAAATCCGGCGTAGTACCCGAAGGCCATTCGCACAGCCATTGATATGCATAACTACATCATAGTCTGTTAAATAACGAATACCTTATAGTTATGCTTAATAAAATTATTCATTTCTCGCTTAACAACCGCCTGACAATTCTCATATTGGTGGGATTGGCGCTGATATTCGGCACCATAACGCTTATGCGCACCCAGGTGGATATTTTCCCGGATCTCAATGCTCCCACCGTCGTTGTAATGACCGAGGCTCCGGGCATGGCGCCCGAGGAAGTTGAAAAATTAGTTACCTACCCCATCGAAACATCCGTAAACGGTTCCACAGGCGTCCGTCGCGTCCGGTCGTCCTCCACAACCGGATTCTCGGTGGTTTGGGTCGAATTCGATTGGGGTACTGATGTATATCGTGCCCGACAAATAGTCAATGAACGCCTTGCTTCGCTGTCCGGGACATTGCCTCCGGGCGTAAAGCAACCTACCATGGGGCCCCAATCGTCCATATTGGGAGAAATCATGATTATAGGCCTGACTGCCGATTCGACGTCCATGATGGATCTTAACACCATTGCCAATAAAACAATTCGTCCGAGACTTTTGTCTTTGGGCGGTGTATCACAAGTCGCAGTACTTGGCGGCGACGTGCGCCAGTATCAAATACAGATGGAGCCGCAACGTATGCAAGCATTGGGCGTATCTATTGATGAAGTACGTGCTGCCGTTGAGGGCCTCAATCAAAACGCGACAGGCGGCATAGTCTATGATTACGGCAACGAATACATTGTCAAGGGCGAAATCAACACCACTGCCACCGAGGATATTGCAGCTGCCGTAGTACGTAGCAATGAAGAAGGAGTCGTCACTGTGGGGGACATCGCCGATGTGAAAATTGCCGGAGCTCACCCACGACTCGGAGCAGGATCGGTCAAGGCTCATCCCGCGGTTTTAGTCACGGTTACCAAGCAGCCGTCCGTAGGCACAATCGATTTGACAGAAGCTATTGAGAAGGATTTGGCCGAAGTCTCCAAAACTCTCCCTGCAGACGTGCATATCGCAACAGACATCTTCAAGCAAAGTCAATTCATCGACACTTCAATATCTAATCTTCAGGAAGCATTGCTCGAAGGTGCGCTTTTCGTGATTATCGTTTTATTCTTCTTCCTGATGAACACACGCACGACGGTTATATCCGTTGTTGCTTTGCCTTTGTCTATCATCTTGGCGGTTCTTGTGCTGCACTTTATGGGCTATACGCTCAACACTATGAGTCTCGGTGGTATCGCCATTGCCATTGGGTCGTTGGTGGACGATGCCATCGTGGATGTTGAGAATGTATATAAGCGTCTACGCGAAAACCGCGAATTACCACCTGACCAACGACACAGCGTCTTTGATGTCGTCTTCCACGCCTCTGCCGAGGTACGTATGCCTATCTTCAATTCATCACTGATAATTATTGCAAGTTTTCTCCCGCTTTTCTTCCTGTCAGGCATCGAAGGTCGCATGCTTGTGCCGTTAGGCGTGTCCTTCATCGTGGCTCTGATAGCATCGACCATCGTAGCACTGACTCTGACGCCGGTAATGTGCTATTATTTACTGGGGTCTAAAAAAGCGACAGCTAAGGCCGACCGCGACCCATACGTCACTCGTAAGATGCGCACCGGATACACAGCCGCCCTCGAATGGTGTCTCAAGCACTCGCGTGCCGTACTCACCGGCGTAGGCGTCCTGTTTGTAGCCGCTATGGCATTGTTCTTCACTCTGGGCCGCAGCTTCCTGCCGTCTTTCAACGAAGGCTCAATGACCATCAATATTTCCACTCTTCCCGGAATATCGCTTGACGAGAGCGACAAAATCGGGGCGGAGGCCGAAAAATTGATACTATCAGTACCGGAGGTGCGCACAACAGCTCGCAAAACCGGTCGCGCCGAATTGGACGAACATTCGTTCGGTGTCAATGTCTCCGAAATTGAGGCGCCATACACCCTCAAAGATCGTACTCGCGGCGAAATGGTGCGCGAAATACGCGAAAAACTTTCCGAAATCCCGGGCGCCAATATCGAAATCGGCCAACCCATCTCTCACCGTATAGACGCTATGCTTTCGGGTACGGAGGCTCAGATAGCCATCAAATTGTTTGGCGATGACCTAAATAAGCTCTTCGCACTCGGCACTCAAATCAAGAGCATCATCTCCGAGCAAGAAGGCGTTGTGGATGTCAATATCGAACAACAAATCGAAAGGCCGGAGATAGCCATACGTCCTAATCGCCAGTTGTTAGCTCGCTATGGCGTCACTATGGAGAGCCTGCGCAACACCATCGAGACATCGCTGGCCGGAACTGCCGTGTCACAGGTATACGAGGATGGTATACCTTATGACATCTCGCTGATGCTTGAGCCTGGCTCGCGCAGCTCGCTGCAAAGCATTTCGGACTTACTCATTGATACTCCGCAAGGCAAAGTGCCGTTGTCGGATGTGGCGGAAGTCGCATCCACATCCGGTCCCAACACCATAAACCGCGAGAATGTCAAACGCCGCATCGTTATTTCGGCGAATGTCGAAGGCGGTGACCTACGTGGCGTGGTCAACAAGATACAGGATGATGTTGCACAAAAGGTAAAACTACCCGAAGGGTATTACCTTAATTATGGCGGACAATTCGAGAGCGAAGCTTCTGCTTCACGCACCTTGGCATGGGCCTCGCTGGGTGCTTTACTGCTGATACTTATGCTACTATACCAGGATTTCAAGAGTATACCGCAATCGCTGCTGATACTTATCAATATGCCTTTGGCTATGATTGGCGGCGTATTCATACTGGTGTTTACCGGAGCGGAACTTAATATCCCGGCCATTATCGGCTTCATATCACTATTGGGTATCACCACGCGCAACGGCATGCTGCTTATCAGCCGGTACAACGCATTGCGTGACCAAGGTGTGGGGCTGCACGGCCGCATCATGCGCGGTTCGGGTGACAGACTGCTGCCCATAGTGATGACGGCTCTGACCTCGGCTCTGGCTCTGATACCGCTTGCTGTCAACGGCGATGCTCCGGGCAATGAGATCCAGTCGCCGCTCGCCGTAGTCATCCTCGGAGGTCTGGTATCGGCCACCATCCTGAATGTATTTGTAGTACCGGTAATATACCGCAAAATGTGCCTGCGCAAAGGCGCTGAGCCGACACAAGCATAGCATTTGTCAGCTATCGCACATAGGCAATCATAACACAACACATATTATAATGAACAAACCTATAATTTCATACATATTTTCAGGTATCTGCATGCTCGCATCCTTGTCGGGCAGCGCCCAAACGCTATCACAGAGGGACGCCATTGCACGCATTGTAGCTAATAACGCGGGCGTCAAAGGCATACAAGCTTCGGGCAACGCAGATGTATTGTCCTTGCAGAATGACAATACGCTGCCCGACCCGGAGGTCTCGGGCGGATACCTTTTCGGAGACGGAACGGACAACCGCTGGGAGCTGGAAGTATCCCAGGGCTTTGCATGGCCGGGATTGTACGGCGCACAGAAAAAAGTCATAGGGTCGGTATCGGCCGCCAACGAAGAACGCCGTCGCGTAGCGGCTCTGACCGTAGCCGGCCAAGCACGGCAGCAGATGGTACGCGGCACCTACCTGACACAGCACCTGTCGTTGCTGGAACGTCTAAAGGCCAATATGGACTCGTTGGCACACAGCATCGAATACGGCTATAATAAAGGCGAACTCACGTTACTTGACCTCAAGAAAGTTCGGTTCGAGATTTTCCGCCTTGACACCCAAATCGCGCAGGTGCGTTCCGAGCGTCAAAAAGTAGAATCTGCTCTGACGGCGCTGAATAACGGCGAGAATATTGCCGTGGATATGACCCAATACGATGTTGAGCCGCTCAATGCCTTGTCTTACTACTTGGACAAGGCCCGTCAGTCGCCCGAAATAGCACTTTCGGACCGCGCAATAGAGACAGCGCGTCTTGAAGGCGAAGCTGCTCGCATGGGCCGCCTACCCTCTCTGAGCTTGGGCTATAAACATTCGATAGAAGACGGGCACAGCTTCAACGGCGTTACGGCCGGCATTTCCGTTCCGGTTTTCTCGGGACGGAAGGCGCGTCAAGCCGCACAAGCTCGCCAAACGGCAGCTGAGTATGACCGTGCACAGACAGCTAACGACATTGAAACACAAGTGTCCGCGCTGTACGACCAAACGCTACGTCAACAAGACCTGCTCAAGCATTTTTCGCCCGTAGTGCTTGATGACGAGTATCCCGAGTTGCTACTGATGGCATACCATGGCGGCGAGACCAATGTCATCACCTTGATTCAGGAAATGAATTACTATCTGCAAGCACGTCAGGAGTATCTCGAAGCGGACTATGCCTATCGAGCCGGCCTTGCTTCGCTCAACCGCTACGACCTCCCGTTCTGATTCTTTCCCGTCACACCGGGAGCAACCATACGAGGGCCGGCATTCGCAACAGATGCCGGCCTTTTATTTTGCGCGGCATAGTCTCGGATTCTTGACCAACCGCGGAGACGTAAGGCACAATGTCACGTATCTAATCAATATTCCACCCGGAGCGACTTATTTCTACGATAAATAATCGAAAGATTATGGACCTGTAACAATAAATGGTACAAGCGACGCTGTAACTTTGCGCCGCAGTCTGCGTATTGGAGCAGTCTGTAGCGCTAAAATTTTGCGAAAGTATTTGTTCGTTACCAAATTACTGCGTATATTTGCGGTGTAAAACAAAATAACACATCACGATATACACAAAACAGACATAACGATACCCTACGACATATTTTAGCATAACTTGCTGATAATTATTGATTCGGTTAAATCTGGTAAATTCAACCTCGAAATCAAAGATAATTAGTTCAGTAGGTTTGCCCCCTATACAGGGCGCAGACTGCTCCTACTGCTTATCATGATTTCAGGCATTACCAGAGCCCAACCGAATTGATAAGACAAAAAGGAAAAGATTGCGCTCTTTTTCTGTTTATTCCCAAACCGCAAAACACCGGCACTCCGGTGCCGAAAAGACAGAAAGTATTCTTACCAATCAATTCATATATAATCATGACACAAAAACAAATGTACGAACAGTGGGTGGACAAAGCCTGCGAGTTCATTAACGAAGTAGGTCCGAGAATCAATTGTTGCGGCAGCGGCGCAATGCAGTCTGCTCCGGTTTTAGATCATCACCCCGAAGTCGTATTCCTCGGCCACGATGCCCACGAGCCTTATGGATGGGAGGAAGGCAAAGAGGATCAGATACGTCAACGCTTTTTTGAAGGCAATCCCGCGTTTTATCATATTGATGATAATGACAAAAACAGGCATGGCTGGAAGTTTTGGACACTTCCGCGCTTCATCTTCAATACAGTAGAGAATGACAATCGTCTTGTCAAAGACGGCAACTTTGTGCTTATGAATGCGTTCTTCTTTGGCGCCCACAAAATCGATCAGCTCAACTGCAAGATGACATACGAGGACGCCAAACGCAATGCAGAATTGACTCGCGAGGTTATCTGCAACATATTCAAGCCTAAGGCTGTGGTTTGCTTCTCTGTCGAAGACGTCTTTGGCGCTTTGCCTGGCATCAAAGACAAACATGTCGTTGACCTCGGCACGCGCCTCAAAGTTATGCGTGGCGCGTGGGACAACGGCATTACCGTTTTCGGCGTCCCCCATTTCTCTGGTCGCATCTCTTATGCCGACAGAGATACAATCATCGGATACCTTAACACAGAGATTAAGAAACTATAGAACGACCTTTTCACCCCGGAGAAGCATACCCATTGCTCCTCCGGGAAAAAACAGCAACACAAACAATGAAAAAACCAATAGCGCAATAGATATACAAGAACAACGATGTTTAAATATACACGTATGCCAAGACCCTGGTAATTCCAAGGTCGTTAATCTTCCTCGTTTTTTGATGCGGTTGCCCTGCTTCTATACAGACTTCTTTGAAAAATAAAATGGTATGAGTACAATTAAAATCTTGCTGGTAGCCGTAATAGCTGCCTTGTCCTCAAATGTTGTCTACGCCTACGATTTTGAGGTTGACGGCATATACTACAATATACTCTCTGAGGAGAACAAAACATGTGGAGTAACTGCGAACCCTGCCACATCATACGAAGTTAGTGGTTACAAAGGAGCAATCAACATTCCGGAACATGTCGCTTATGATAACGAGGTGTATACGGTGACATATATATATAAGGATGCGTTTAGACGTTGCAACAAGGCAACTTCAATATCCTTACCCAATACGATAGACAGTATAGCTACGTATGCATTCTACGGAACAGGCATCTCAGATATGACAATACCGAAATCAGTAAAAAAAATTGGATATCAGTGCTTAGGCAGTTGTAACAATTTGCAAATGGTTTACTATAATGCAATTAGCTGCGAAACATCTTCATTATTTGATGATGGTCCTAAGGCAGTAACTATTGGTACTGATGTTATTACTTTGCCTACGTATCTATTTTCTGGATGTGACAGCCTTAGAACTGTTGCATTCTCTGAGCCATCTTCGTTGAAGAGCGTCAGCGAGCGCGCGTTTAGTAAATGTGACAATCTGAAATACGTAGAACTACCAAACACATTGGAACGCATAGACGATTATGCTTTCTACGATTGCAATGGGCTTACAACCGTCAACCTCGGTAACTCTATAACTGCCATTGGAAATCATTCTTTTCAGAATTGCTATGGGTTAACGTCAGTGATTTTTCCAAATTCTGTTGAGTTCATTGGTCGCGAGGCGTTCGAGCATTGTATGGCACTGACCTCTTTGGTTATTCCAAGCTCAGTAGCGGTCATTGAGACGTCTGCCTTTCAACATTGCTATGGACTTAAGTCACTTAGACTTAATTGTAATATCAATGACTCTACTATTGGCTCATATGTATTTGATGGCTGCAAAATATTAACACTCGTTATCGGCGACAACGTTACATCAATTTCAGGACTGGATTTATCCCAATTAGGTGTGCTTGAAAATATTGCTGTGGAGTCAAGCAATAGGACGTATGACTCGCGCAATAATTGCAATGCAATTGTAAATACATCTACAAACAGCCTAATTATAGGATGCCAAAACACCATTATTCCCAATTCCGTCACTGCCATCGGAGACAAAGCATTTTCACGCTGCAATAGACTGACATCGGTGACCATCCCTAACTCAGTCACTACTATCGGCGATGAAGCTTTTTACAGCTGTTCAGGACTGACCTCCGTGACCATCCCTAACTCAGTCACTACCATCGGCGATAATGCTTTTTACAGCTGTTCAGGACTGACATCGGTGACATTCAATGCTGAAAAATGCAACCAGATGGGATCTTACACTTCTTTTGTATTTTTGGGCTGTTCAAGCCTTTCGTCTTTGACACTTGGCGATAGCGTCGAGATTATTCCCAAATATGCGTTCATAGGATGTTCAAAACTGACATCGGTGACCATCCCTAACTCAGTCACTACTATCGGCGAATCCGCATTCTCCAACTGCTCAGGACTGACCTCAGTGACCATTCCCAATTCCGTCACTACTATCGGCGAATCCGCATTCTCCGACTGCTCAGGGCTGACCTCAGTGACCATTCCCAATTCGGTCACTTCTATCGGCGAATCCGCATTCTACAAATGTACAGGACTTACCTCAGTGACATTCAATGCCGAAAAATGTACCAAAATGGGATTATCTTACAGATCTGTGTTTAGTGGCTGTACAAATCTTACGTCTTTGACAATTGGCGAACAAGTCACGATAATTCCTAAGTATGCATTCTTAGCCTGTTCCAAACTGATGTCTGTGACTATACCTAATTCCGTCACTTCTATCGGCGAATCCGCATTCTCCAACTGCTCAGGACTGACCTCAGTGACCATCCCCAACTCCGTCACTTCAATCGGCAACGGCGCGTTCTACAATTGCAATATAGAAAACGTTACTATACCTAAATCTGTACTTAGTATTGGATCTGGATGCTTTATACCATCCGATAAAGATATCACAATCAGCGTTAACTTTAATGCGATAAATTGTACAACAGAATCTATCGGCCCATTTTGGGCTGGTGGCCAATCTTACTTGGGTGAAATAAAATTTGGGGATAAAGTGAAAAGCATCCCCCAACACCTATGCTATAGCGCAGAAAAGCTCACTGAGATAAAGCTACCGGCATCCTTGGAAAGCATCGGCGCTGGTGCTTTTGGGGGATGTATTGGACTAACCACCGTGAAATTTCCGAAATCATTGATAAGTATAGGAGGCTCGGCCTTTTATAGGTGTACCGGACTTCAATCAGAGCTAAGAATCCCACGAAACATCGAATCTGTTGGCAATAGCGCTTTCTTCGGCTGTACAGGCATCACAACTGTTACAATCGAAAGTTCTGAGACTTTATTGGAGGCCTATGCTTTTAGCGAATGTACGAGTATTAAGTCGGTAAATGTATTCAGCACATTGCCGCCGATTGGAACAGATGATACGTTCGCACTAATAACCTATCGTGATGCGACACTAAATGTGCCCAAGACGGCAAAGGACGCTTATACACGGCAGACATGTTGGCGCAACTTCCGGCATGTGGAGGAGAAGGACTTCGGCGGCGTGGATGATGTGACGGCTGACGAAGGCGGCATCTGCGTCAATGTGCGTGACGGACAAGTCGAAGTGAGCGGCACAGACGCATCTGAGGAAGTCCTCGTCTATGATATGAGCGGCATAGAGATATACCGCGGCACTGAGCGCACAATCGCGCTGCCGACCAAGGGCGTCTACATCGTCAAGGTCGCCGGCCGCACCTTCAAGGTCGCATTATAACTCGGCCAATAACAGATTGACAATCAATATAGCGAACCAGGAAACCCAATAAAGCAAGCCCAAATTCCCGAAAGCAGGATTTGGGCTTGCTTGTATTATATTGTCTACTGATTGACAGCCTTTGCGACAAACGGAGGATTAGTCACGCCTATCAGCGGCTGAGCCATGCTTGGCGCTCGGGGGCGTCCATGCGCTCGATGGCATAGCGTAAGGCGGTACGCGGCATTCGGCTGTAGCGTTCAGACAAATAACTGCGAAGCAATGCAATGTCCTTCTTGCCAACCTCGCGTAGCATCCATCCTACTGCCTTGTGTATGAGGTCATGTGGATGTCCAAGCAGGGCGTCCGCGATGCGTAGTGTGTCCTCATATTGGCCGGCGCGTATCAATGCCGAGGTGCTGACAATGGCTATACGCTGTTCCCATAAATTGGTACTTTCCGCAAGGGCGTCAAGAATGCCTCGGTCGGGATAAGTCCCATCGGCACATGGCTGCAACAGCCATGCGCCCAGGATATATCCGGCCGAGAGGTCCACGAGATCCCAATTGTTGGCCCGCCGGGCATACGCCAGATAAAAACGAGCAATCTGTTCGCGCCTATCGGCATATTCGGTAGGGGCAATGCGCTTTGGCGGCGTTGCGGCTTTCATCTCCTCGACAAGCAACAGAAACCCGCATAGTCGTACCTCATGCCATGGTGATCGTAAAAGCACGGCAATTTGAACCAAAGGCACACTCAGGCGAAAACGCTTGACGACTTCGCGCGTCTGCGGTACGCGAAGCCCTAAAAAGCGGTCACCCTCGCCATATTCGCCCGGTCCGGTTTTGAAAAACCGAAGGAGAATTAGACGCTGCGCCTCGTCTTGCATCTCGGACAAGGCGGCAATGATATCAGACGCTTCAGCCATCTCTCTTGCAAGTACTCACTTGTAGTTGTTATTGCCTCAACGCGCAGTATTTACTTATCTTTGAGTGCATTGCCTGCTGCGAAGGCATCGCCGACGCGCTCGCCCAGCCGGATATAGCCGTTATGTATCGGGTCGTAGGTTATCAAGTCCAATTTGGTGACATCCGGCTTACCGTCAGGCGCAAGGTATCGCTCGTCACACAGCACGTTGACAATATCGCCGACAAGATAGCATCCGGTTTCGCTTTCGTCTATCATCCGGGACACCCGACACTCGAGCGTCATAGGGAAGGCGGTGAATACCGGAGCATCCACGTGGTCGGCTTGTTTCGACTCCAAGCCGGCACGAGCAACCTTGTCACGAACCTTGCGTCCGCTTACAAGCCCCACATAATCAGCAGCCACCATAGTATCGACAGTGGCGAAAGCGACAGTAAAATCGCCATTTACCTTGAGGTTGTCGGTAGTTGCGTGGCTACCCAGCGAAATCACGATTTTCTCATAATCCCATTGCCCGGCCCATGCGGCATTCATCGCATTGGGCGTATGATCTTTGTCGTAAGTGCCGATGACGAGTACCAACTGCGGCAGTACCCATGGCTTTGATCCGAAACTCTTCATATAAATCTGATTGAAAAAACGGTTAGAGATTCTGAAACACTATTTGTTGTTTGACGGCAGGCCAACGGCGCCGGTGGCGTGGTCTATCGTGACACGGCGCTCGCGATACAACATTCCGACGGCTCGCTTAAAATCCTTTTTCGAGCAATGCAGCAGGGCGGCTATTTCGTCCGGCGAAGACTTGTCAGTAAGCGGCATAGCACCTTGTTTCAGCTTTTCGAGGATCGTGTCAGACAACGACCGTGCACGTCCGCCGACACCGGGAGTTGTGAGTGTCAGGTCTACGCGGCCATCGCTGCGACGTACATTCTTGACGTAAGCCTTCAGCCGTTGACCGCTTTGCAACGTGTCATATAATTCGTTGGCATACAGCATCCCGCGATGCAAATTCTCCACAATCACGCGCCACCCTATATCGGTGCGCTCGGTCACCAGAACATTGACCGCCTGCCCGTGCTTGTAATCAGTCGGAACATTGTCCAAATACTTCCCTATCTTTGCCGTAGCCGCTATACGACCGGTAGCATTGTCCAGGTATACATATACCAAGTATATGCCATCAATGTGCATACGCGACCGCTGTTCGGCAAAAGGTACAAGCAAATCCTTGGAAAGCCCCCAGTCAAGGAAAGCTCCGATACGATTGACATCTCGCACTTGCAAGTACGCAAATTCGCCTACCATGGCTATCGGCTTCTCCGTCGTGGCTACAAGACGGTCTTCACTATCGTTATAGACAAAGACATCAAGCGTCGAGCCTATAGTCATATCGGCAGTACAATATCTATTAGGCAAAAGCACACGCGTGGGAGAAGCATCACCAAGTTCTTCTGTAGCGTGCTTCACCTGTGGCGAGTCGGCTGAAGTATCATCGATTACGCCAAGGTAAAGCCCGTAATCACTGCGTTCCAATATCGTTAAGCTATTGATTTTGCCTATTTTGAACATATCGTATCGTTGTTTTGCTGAAATATTACTCTACAAAAATAAGGATTTTCTCTCGTTTTCTAAATCATTCCTTTTAAGAAAGCAGGTCGGACTACAGCAATAGGATTTTGCATTAGTGTACAAGATCAGAAAAAACCACAATCTTTGTGCACGTCATGGCCTGCTACAATTCTGTCTTTGTCCATTGTGCGAGGTTTTTATTTTTTTCTCAAATTTACGAAGAATGTGTTTAGAGCACGGTGACAATGGCAGATAAATTGCGGAAGCCTTGACCTTTTTATTTTGTCGGTGTATATATCTCCCGATTTTTATGTAAATTTGCAAGTCATAACACGCATTTGCAACAAACAATAAAAGATAATATACTCATAATATACAATGGCAATAGAACTTAAAGGCCTTACAAAACGTAAGGACAACTACTCACAATGGTACAATGAATTGGTCGCTAAGGCCGATTTGGCCGAACAATCGGCCGTACGCGGCTGTATGGTTATAAAACCCTATGGTTATGCTATCTGGGAGAAGATGCAGCAAACACTTGACCGTATGTTCAAGGAAACAGGAGTGCAAAATGCATATTTTCCTTTGCTTATACCAAAATCATTCCTGTGCCGCGAGGCTGAACATGTTGAGGGCTTTGCCAAAGAATGTGCCGTTGTCACACACTACAGGCTCAAGAACGATCCCAATGGCAAAGGAGTTGTTGTAGACCCTGATGCCCATCTCGAAGAAGAGCTTATAGTACGCCCTACCAGCGAAACCATTATCTGGGGAACGTATAAAAACTGGATACACTCGTGGCGTGACCTGCCGTTACTTATCAATCAATGGGCCAACGTCATGCGCTGGGAAATGCGCACGCGTATGTTTCTGCGCACAAGCGAATTCCTTTGGCAGGAAGGCCATTGTGCACATGCCACAGCCGAAGAAAACGAAGCTCGAACCGTACAGGTGATCAATATATATGCCGACTTCGCCGAGAAGTATATGGCAGTGCCTGTCATTCGTGGCGTAAAAACTCCTACCGAACGTTTTGCCGGAGCACTCAATACATACACTATTGAGGCTATGATGCAGGATGGTAAGGCTCTTCAATCCGGCACATCGCATAACCTCGGACAGAATTTTGCCAAAGCCTTTGATGTCACTTTTGCCAATAAGGACAATAAACCGGAATATGTTTGGGCAAACTCGTGGGGCGTATCCACTCGCCTTATGGGAGCCCTTATCATGACACATAGCGATGACAATGGATTGGTATTGCCGCCACATCTTGCTCCAATACAGGTCGTAATCATCCCTATATATAAAAATGATGAGCAATTGCGCGAGATCTCGGCAGTTGTCGAGCCAATTGTTGCACAACTGCGCTCAGCCGGGATAAGCGTAAAATACGATGACGCAGACAACAAGCGTCCCGGTTTCAAATTTGCCGACTACGAGCTTAAGGGCGTTCCCGTTCGCCTTGTTCTCGGAGCGCGCGATGTCGAAAAAGGCACTGTTGAAATAATGCGTCGCGATACCTTGGAGAAATCGGAAGCTCCACTTGAGGGCATAGCTGATCACGTCGCTCGACTGCTCGAAGACATTCAAACTAATATCTACCAAAAGGCATTGAAGATGCGCGAGAGTAAGACATACGTCTGTGACGATTACGAAGAGTTCAAGCAGCGTATCGAAGATGGTGGCTTCTTCCTTTGCCATTGGGATGGAACGGCCGAAACCGAAGAACGCATCAAAAACGAAACTAAGGCTACAATTCGCTGCATACCTTTGAATGGCGATGACACGCCCGGCAAATGTATGGTGACCGGACGGCCATCGGCACGCCGTGTGGTCATTGCCCGTAGTTATTGAAAAAGTCCGATAATCTCTCTACTGGTATTCATGGAAGTTTCAGCAGAACACAAAACTCCGGTCATTCCAAAGGCTGTAGCATCAAAGGAAGAGTATCCATTCAACGGTTATGAGGAATCATCATCCAAACCGAGCGAAGGAGGAGAAGACAATGGTCGTAAGCATCGGCCGGCGACCATTGCTATAGTCGTTCCATGCTACAACGAACAGGAGGCTTTGCCGTTGACCATTCCGAAAATGCTGCAAATTTTGCAGGATATGCATGACCATGGGCTTGTCACAGACGACAGCTATATTCTGTGTGTCAACGATGGCAGTAGTGATAATACCTGGAAATTGCTGAAACAAATACATGCCGAGAACAAAAAAGTACGAGCCATTTCTTTAGCCCACAATCGCGGGCATCAGAATGCCCTATTGGCCGGACTTATGTTTGTACGTGGCCGTTGTGATGCCGCCATATCTATCGATGCAGACCTACAAGACGATCCTTTAGCCATGGTGGAGATGGTCCGACGCCATCTTGGAGGCGATGATATCGTGTATGGAGTCCGTTCGTCACGCAAAACCGATTCGTGGTTCAAGCGCACTACGGCCCATGCCTTTTACCGTTTCCAAAAGTCTATGGGACTTAACACTATATATGACCATGCAGATTATAGATTGATGAGCGCTCGAGCACTCGATATGTTGGCTGAGTATGGTGAGACAAATCTGTTCCTACGCGGCATAATACCCAATATCGGTCTTCATCATTCGTGTGTGTATTACGCGAGGACGGCTCGTGTGGCCGGCGAGTCCAAGTATCCGCTTGGAAAGATGTTGTCGTTGTCTATAGATGGTATAACATCTTTTTCGGCCAAACCTATGCGAATTATTTTTGGCGTGGGGCTGGCTTTATTGATTATAGATATAGTTATTGCCATTTGGGTGCTGATCTCCTATTTTAATAATAATAGTGTTTCCGGATGGGCATCGCTGATGTTGTCTATATGGTTTCTCGGCAGTCTTATTCTGATGGCCGTGGGTATCGTTGGTGAATATGTCGGCAAAATATTTATGGAGGTCAAACATCGACCGCGTTATGCCATAGGAGATAGTCTGTGGGACTAAAGACATTGTATACATGGAACACAAGACTTTTATAAATACGTTATCACGATCGTGCAGTATGGATACAAAGCGTACCGGTGTGCTTGCCGAGGCGCTTAAGGATATCATTGTCCGATCCCTAATCAATATGGATGATGTTGCCATACCGGGGTTCGGTACTTTTAGTGCCGTCAAGACCAACGAGTATGTGGCTATAGACCCTGCTACGGGACAACGTATGCTGATGCCTCCCAGTGTCAAGGCTTCTCTGCGCGTTGGTTCCGGTCTTAAGAAAGCTGTACTTAAATCAATCAAAGATTGATATGGCACAGATTATTCCGTTGAATCATTTAGCTGAAATTTTGGCTATACGCATCGGCATTTCTGATGTTGAGGCGCAACGTTTTATTCAGCAGTATTTCGAAGCTATATCGTACGGACTTATATCCGGTGGAGAAGTGTCCATCAAAGGCCTGGGGACCTTTGCACGCTCGTCTAATGCAGATTTAGCGGTTACTTTCACTCCTGATGAGTCATTAGCCAAAATACTTAACGCACCCTTCGAAGCGTTTGTCCCGGTACCGATACCAGACGATATTGAGATACAAAGCGATAAGCATAAAGTTGATGATGCGCAGGAAGCATTAGATAGTCAAGATTTGCTGCAAAAAGAACAATGTACCGAGGCAGACTTGGCAGAGGACGTTTTTACGGATAATTCGCAAGAGTTACCAAGTACAAGCGCAAATATTAGAGATACTGGTGTCGACAAATCTTCGGATAAAAAAGACGACACAAATAAAACTCAAGCTGCGGCAACTCAGGAACATCCTATATCGGAGCAGGAAAGCAATACTGGTGAACAGCCAATTTCGGGATGCACAGATCCGGGCATTGATAGCTATACTTCAGAGGTTGACTCTGATCTTTCTGATTCGGACATACATACGGAAATGGACGGTACAGATGTTGTAGATGTCGCAGATGACGAAACTATAGATGAAGCTGAAAGCGCCGAAGTATATATTCTACCACGCCACAGGTGTAGGTCGATGCTATGGTGCGTTTTAGGCCTTTTGGTCGGAGTTTTGACAGGTATAGTCATAGGTTATTATTTTCATAATGACATTGATCGATATATTGGAGAAAAGCCGGATGTCGTTGCGCCAAAACCCGATGTGATCAAGCCCAAGCCAAAGGCGAATGTTCCGGTAACTGATGCGCGGATAGACTCATGCACATCAGATAAATCTAAAGTTGACATCGAAAAGACGATATCCGAGCCAAGATTTGATGTAATCACTTCGCATCAGTTCCTTACTACCTTGGCCAAAAAGTATTATGGGGTAAAGGATTATTGGGTATATATTTATGAAGCCAATAAGACCCGCTTACGTCATCCTGACCGTATTAAGCCGGGCACGCGTGTTATGATCCCTGAAATTACCGAATTCCTTGATGACCCGACGCCGACAACAACCAATTTACGACAGGCAAGGCAATTAGCAATACAGATTTATGGTAGATTTGAATAGTGGTATCGGAGCTTTGTTCGACCTTGACGGGGTGTTGATAGACTCCGAAGGTATATATACTGATTTTTGGAATGGAGTAGACGCAATATATCCCACCGGTATCAATGATTTTGCGCATGTAATCAAAGGATGTACCCTACCCCATATTCTTGACACGTATTTCCCGGAACAAGAAAGACAAGAGCACATTAAGAGACTTCTCGAGCAGCATGAGCAGACTATGGAATATAGATTATTTGACGGTGTATACGACTTTGTCTACGCACTGAAAGAACGAGGTATTCCCATGGCTATTGTAACCAGCAGTACACGAATTAAAATGTCTCACATGATTGAGCAATTGCCTGATTTTGCTGCATTATTTACTGACATTGTTACTTCGGAAGATGTTTGTCACGGAAAACCTGACCCGGAGGGATATCTTGTTGGAGCGCGACATATCGACATTGATCCTAAGAATTGTGTAGTATTTGAAGATTCTATTAATGGATTGAAGGCCGGGCACGCTGCCGGCGCGTATGTCGTGGCAATAGCAACAACCAATCCGAAAGAATTACTGAAAAGCTATAGCAACGTTGTGCTCGATGGGTTGAATCCATCTTATATCGGCCAGCTATTTAACCGGTAATAAAAAACGCATTGCGATAAAGCAATGCGTTTTTTATTGGATAACACGTCTGGCTCCAATAAATCGTTTGCTGTAATAGCCTC
>Ga0129310_1001409_pt1 | contig 21202 bp, 20 predicted proteins | sample Go1ome_2_FD_94433 | JGI IMG/M metagenome (GOLD analysis project Ga0129310, IMG submission 94433) | Western lowland gorrila individual fecal microbial communities from Wisconsin, USA - Go1022A metagenome | ecosystem: Host-associated > Mammals > Digestive system > Large intestine > Fecal | place...
ACCCAGACGGTTCAGGACGATTAAATCCATCTGACGGCTGGAGAAAAGGTGCCCTGCCGTATCCTTCTGGAACGGCTTCTTTTCTTCGCCCTCGCCCGGTTCACTGTCAGGGTCTTCTTCCGGATTCTCCGGGTCTGCCGGGTCACTGTCCGGCTCTTCCTCTTTCTTTGCAAAGAGGATCTCATCTGCAAAGCCCAGTTCCACCGCCTTCTTCGCATTCATCCAGGTCTCATTGCTCATGAGGTTGGCAATGCGGGCATGGCTCAGACCGCTCTTTGCAGCGTAGGCATTGATGATGCTCTCCTTGACTTCGGTCAGCACCTCGATGGCTTTCTCCATGTCCTTGGTATTGCCCATCGCAACGGTGCTGGGGTCGTGGATCATCAGCATGGCGACAGGACTCATCTGGACGGTATCACCGGCCATTGCCACAACGGATGCCGCCGAAGCCGCAATCGCATCGATCTTGACTGTAATGCTGCCCTTGTAGTCCTTCAGCATGGTATAGATCTCGGCAGCGGCGAACACATTGCCGCCCGGAGAGTTGATCCAGACGGTCACATCCCCCTCGCCGGATTCCAGCTCATCCCGGAACATCTGCGGCGTGATCTCATCGCCCCAGAAAGATTCCTCGTCGATGGGACCTTCCAGCCGGAGGATTCTGGTGTCGTCACTGTTTTTGATCCAGTTCCAGAATTTCTTCATCGGGTTCTCCTTCCATTTTTCCGTGGCTTACTCTCACTCAGCCGGTTATCACTGTCAGGTTCTTCTTCCGGTTTTTGCTCCTCCGTCTGTGTTTCCTTGGGCTGATTCTGCTAGACTGCAGCAGCTTTATTCTGCTGTGCCACACCTGCATCTTTCAGCTTCACATAGCCGCCGTTCAGGTAGTAGTCGTCACCGCCCTCCTCCGCCGGGATGAGATCCATGTTTTCAAGTCGATGCACATCATTCGGGGAAAGGAAGCCGTTGCTGATACCGGTGGCATAGCCGTTCATCCGGCTCTGGTAGTCGCCCCGGAGCAGACCGTCCACATTGAATTTCGGGAAGTAGGTATCCTGCTCCTCTTCCAGCAGCAGATCCTTGATAATGCCCTGCTCAATGCGGACAAGCCACGGAGTCAGGGAGTGCATTACAAAGTTCAGCGACTGGTATTCAATGTTGGAGAAGGTTGCCCTCGACAGGTCAGCTACCAGATGCGGAGGCACACGGAAGATGCGGCAGATCTCCGTCACAGAGAACTGCTTTGTTTCGAGGAATTGGCTGTCTTCCGGCGGCAGGGAGATTGGTTTGTAGGCCATGCCCTCTTCCAGCACTGCCACACGATGGGCATTGGAAGCACCGCCATAAGCCGCTTCCCAGCTATCCCGGATACGGTTCGGGTCTTTCACAACACCAGGATGTTCCAGCACACCGCTGGGCTGTGCGCCGTTCTTGAAAAAGGACGAACCGTATTTGTCCACTGCAATGGAAGTGCCGAGACTGTTCTTCATCATGGCGATTGGCGAGAAACCGATCAGACCGTTAAAGCCCAGACCCGGCACATGGAAGATTTCATCCCGGCGAAAGTAGAGATCCTTGTTCTGCTCTCCCGGAACTTCATCCGTGTATGCGTGGTAGATATAGTAAAGTTCGCCGCTCTCATCTCGGTCAACTTCGACGTTTTCCGGCATCAGCGGATACAGCCCCAGCACTGTGTTCTTGCCATCCCGGACGATCTGCGCATAGGCATTCCCCCATAGAAGCAGGTGGGTCATCATCGTTTCCCAGAAGACAAAGGATGTCATTTCCGGGTTGGGCTGGCGGTACAGGATCTTGTACAGCGGATGATCCCGTGCCTTTTCTTTGTTGCCGTTATCATCCGTTATCCGATACAAATGCAGCGGCAGTGCCGCAATGGACTCTGCCAGCAGACGGACACAGGCATACACAGTCGGGATCTGCATAGCGGCTTTCTCATCCACCTGCTCTCCGGCATTGGAACGTCCAAACACAAAGGTCTGCCCGGAATCGCGGACGTTATCCGTGACCTGCGGCAGACCTTCTTTCGGCTGTTCTGTTTTGGGAGAATCCCTTGGGTTTTCAAACCCCATCCATTCCCAGAATCCCATTAAGCTTTATCTCCTTTCTCCAGTTCCGGCAGACCGGCAAGGCTGGTACCGAGCGATGCAACACCAGCCACGATAGCGGCACTGCCGATTGCCACCCAGTCTACATTACCGCCGGGAAGTTGGGTCACGACCAGAGCTGCACCAGTCTGACACATGGTCTTGACTGCACGGATGCCAGCCGCTTTCCACCATTCTGCACTCATCAAATACTTCATTGTGTTTTCCTCCAAATCTTCATATCAAAAAACGATCATGTCACGCTCGTCGTAGACGCTTCCCTGCTGCTGTCCTTCGTTTCGGATAGCACTGTAGAACGATGAGGACAATATTAGTTCTCGTCATCAATTTGGCATACTTCTCCATCTATGCAAGCAAACATTTCTCCCATCGGAGTAAATCGATAAGTCCAATTATCAAGCTCAAACAATTCAGATTTTTTGTTCGGTACATCTGGCTCATTAGAAGTTGCAATCTTACTTAAGTATTTCATTTCCAACAAATATAAGGCACCCAAGGCATAAAGAACATTCTTTTGATTGGCCACCTGTATATTCGCATATCGACTGTGTTTAATTTTACAAAATCCGTCCCAAAATGCCAGCGACTGCGCCGGATTTGCTACACTCCAACCCTGATATGGCTGAAATTCCATATCTCGTTCTGGAATCAAAACTTTCTGATTCACAATATCAGAATAATCATTTAACACAAATGTGCAATAATCGTTTATATTTTTTCGATCACCAGAGGCAAACCCACAATACACTTTAAAGAAATTATCTAATTCTGCTCCAATTGACTGTAACAAAAGAGCATATTCATTAGAAAAAGTTCCTGCATTTTGCCAATCCAACTCGATGTAATTCAATGTGTTTTTAAATTTTTCTTCTAACACAAGATAATAACGCCAATAATGTTGTAAGAATTCTTTTCGTGTCATATATCACACCGCCTTACATTTTCGATTATTCTTCTCACATCTTAGCCACAGTATCATATTACTGTGTTGCCTGCCGCTCACCACGGAGAGGTGTGCAAAGTTTCGAGCAGCAATGGGAGCTCACACTCCCACAATTCATGCAATTTCCTTACGCCTTAATTAAACCACACTGCACCATTTCTTGCAAGGGTCTAGCATTCCGATCCTTTTCTGAAACAATGTACTCTCCAACAGGCCACGGCTCACCTTTCCAAATAAAATCCGAATCATATCGCACGGCCTTGGCTACCTCACCGCAGAAGTCATTATCCACACACCACTGCATCAGAGTGTCATCTTCCAATGTCATATATCCATGAGCAAAACCTCTGGGAATCAGCATCTGCTTCCGATTTTCAAAGGACAGCACCGCACTGTATGCGTGGCCGAATGTCTCACCCTGCCGCAGATCCACAGCCACATTGAAGATCGAACCATGCAGACAGGATACCAGCTTCGCCTGGGCGTGCTCCTCTTCCTGAAAATGCAGACCACGCAGCGTGAATGCTTTCTTGCTGTATCCCTGGTTGACTTGGCGGATCGTGAAATCCACCGACTTGTCGTATGGCACGGCAAGATACCCCCGGAAGTCCTCAAACGCTGGAACTGTGAGTATTACTGGTTTTGTCAGGATTTCTGGTTTGGCGAGTATTATTGGTTTTGTGTTCATTTTATAGGTCTCCTTTTATTTTCGTTTCAAACTATATGCTTTTTAGGAAAACACAGGGGGGGACCCTGTGTTCACCACTGTTTCCGGTATTCGCTTGGACTGCTGCCTTCCACTTTACGGAACATCCGGCTAAAGTAGTTTGCATCTCCCATGCCAACGGCATCGCCAATCTCGTCCACAGTCATATCCGTGAACCGAAGCAGCTGCTTGGCTCTGGTAATCCGCTTTGAGATCAGGTAGTTATTGACCGTGGTACCGTAGGTCTCCTTGAAGATTTTAGACAGGTAGAACTTGTTGATGAAGAAGCGTTCTGCCAGATCATCCAATGTGACCTTTTCTGTATAATGCTCATCCAGATAGTTTTTTATCTCAACCAGTTCCATCCTCTTCCGGCTCACCGTCACGCTCTCCGGATGCCAGGACTGCTCCATCAATAAGGTGAGCAAAGTTCCCAGCTTCTCATTGATCCGCATATCTCGTATGTAGTCGGACGTAGCTGCCAGATTGTAGAGATCTGTTAGAAGAGAGACAAATGGAGCAATGTCCTCCGGGTGGAACACAGGCCGACCACCACGTTCTTTGTACTTTTCATACACGGCCTGAAGGGACGGTGCATAGAAGTGACACCATTGGAGAGACCAGAGATTGTCGGAAGTCGAATGGCTATATGCTTTCCGGCAATCGATGAACACACAATCGCCTGAGTGCAGCTGATAGGTCTGCCCCTCGTAGGAAAGCTCACCCTCTCCAGATAGAACAACAAAGCATAGGAAAGACACCAGATCCGATCTCTGGGACGTATGCGGATGGATGGCCTGCAAAGAGCCAACCTCCTGCAGATGAAGCAAGGATGTCCGAGCAAAGGTTGACGGGGTGTAAATGATTCGGGAAGAGCTTACGGAAGAGGACTGCGGGTTAAATAGTTCTTGTTCCATAACTGCTCCTTTCCTATATCACTTTTTCCTTCAAGATTGACCTTGTCTTGTTTCTTTTCTATTTTCGACTAAAGCATATGCCTTTGACGGAGACCATCGACTTTTTCCTTATTGTTAATAGCAATATTATGAATTTGCGATATAAAAATCCAAATATTTATGTTGTGTCTCACAGTATTTAATATAGCTTGTCATCAGAGAAAGACATTCTACCCTATCTACTTTTAATCCTGACGGATGCGCCAATGCATTACGAGTTAATCTTAAATATGTAGCATATATCGCCTTCGCAGGAACATCAAGTGACGGCGACAAACTTTTTAATGCAGGATATTTAGTTTGATTAGTAGTTGTATCTTTCAGCCTAAGAACACTATCTAATATCGTTTCATATTCTTTATATCGCTGAGAAATTACATTTTTGCCTTGTAAAGCATTCGCATAGGTTTGTTGTAATGTTGGCTCCTTATTGGCGAGAAAAGTATCCATTTTCTCTATAAGTTTTGTTGCTAAATATTCACCGGCCAAGCCAATCATAATAAGTGCCGATTCAAATGCATCAGCATTATAACATTTCAAACCCTGTTCAATGTAAAATTTCTCCCATTCATCAACAGATGCAATTATAGATATCTTTTGCAAATATGCATCTGGATCATACGGAAGGATATCACGTTCTTCTAAACACTTTAAACCATATTTTGTAACGTGGAAATACGGCATATGATCACCGTATCCACCAATCGCTCCCGGTGACAAAATATTATGATATGTCATCAGATGAACTTCTTCATTGAATAAGTTCAAATTATCTCTATCCAAGTTCGTATTACTCCCATAATATGGAGTTTCCCCTGGAACGCCCCACGCCATTTTCGGAATTTCAACGATTTTTTCTATCATACGATGCTCAATAGCAATGTATTCTACTAATGCTCTCAACGCTGAAACACATCCAGCATATTCATACATTTTAAATGTCATTTTCCATGGTGTTTTATCTGGATTTTCTTCCGCGAGAGCATCAAAAATCAAATTTCTCATTTCAAGACTTGTCATTATGAAATCCCTCCTATCTTTGCCACAAATGTTCATTGCCTCTTAGCCGTTCATTGAACGTTGCCTGCTGCTCACCTCGTAGCGGTGTGCATTTTCCGAGCAGCTACCGTGTGAGAAATCACACGGCCTTTTGTTTCTTTACTCCCAGCTGAAGCATATTCCTTTGAAACCATCGGCTTGCTCTTTCGTATTGAACACAATCTTAAGTTCCTTTTCAACTGTACAATTATCGCCAACTATCATAATATGTCTTTGTGAAGAATCATAGTTAAATGTTACTGTAGGAGACTCGTATAGTTCATCATCCGCATAAATATCAGCTTTATTGTCCCCAGACTCAAAATTGTAATCTATGCCGAGCACTCCAGATGCAGAAGTCTGTAACGTAAAGGCTGTATCATCTACACGTTTAAAATCTGTATCTATACCATACCAAACAAAGTTATCAAATTTCTTGACAGCAGCATTGATTACTTCAACACCTTCCATTTTTCCAGTATATGCTGATACATTACTGTCAATAATATCCTTTAGTGTTTCAAAGTAGATATCTTGCCCAGCATCATTAGGATGTACCTTATCTTTTGTCAAGTCATCATAGGCCTTACCAGAATTGTTAAAGGCTGCGATTGTATCTGCTACCGGAATAGAATAGTGTTCACAGATGCTTTGAATAGTAGTCATTTTCTCTGTATATTCTCTTTGTGAAGACTCCAAAATAGAAATAATAGAACTATTCGGATATTTATTTCTAACAGCTCGTATAAGTGCCTCATAATTAGTAGAAAATCCGTCCGTGCTATCATTTTGTCCATAGCAAATAACTACCAAGTCATAATCCGTGTCATCACTCAGAACCATCGTGCGAACATATCCGGCATAAGAGGCGTTGCCTCCCATTGAAACATTTGTTAAGTGAACAGAATTTTTATTTATTGTTCGCACATAAGACTGTAGCTGCTTATACCATTGCTTTCCGTCTGTCTGTGTACCAGCTCCCTCACCGATAGAATCTCCTACAATCAAAATATTCACATCAAAACCATCTGCCAACTTCTGATAAAAACTATCCTCTGCCTCTTTTTGTTTTAATGCCGCTTCTTTTTCTTGTTCTTCTTGATATAGTTTTCTGCTGAGTTCCTGCAGCTCTGCTGATTTCTTATCCTCTTCAATTTTATTTATCCAAAGAAGTACTCCCAGTAATGATGCTAATATAACAATCGTAATTCCATATATCAGATTTTTTCGGGAGTTACTATGCCCCCCCCCGCTTTCTATGGTTCATCTTAACAGTTCCCTTCTCTCACTTATATGTTTTTTGAGTTATATGAATTTATTTCCAATAGCTTCCGCCTTCAACAATACCTTTTTTCTTTGGTGTTTCCGCTTCCGAGGGATATACCCAAAACTCATTGAAATACGATGCCCATGTTGGCCAGTTATCCCATCTCTTTCCACGAATTCCAAATAAAATCTGCATACTGCTTGCCATATGAATTGATTGTTTTCCAAGACTTTTAATATACGCTGCCAACGGCAAGCCATATGCTCCTGCTGCAATCAAGGCTACATCAAACTCTTTTAGTGCAATTTCATTTTTCATAGATTCTAAAGCTTTAAACCAGGATTCAAAACTTACAGATTCATTTTCACCTGCGTTGCTTTGAACCGTACGCACATAGTCTATACTTTTAAATGTAGGTAATTTCATCACTGTAAAAAGCTTATCTCTTTTTTCATATTGCATTTTTATTGTATCAATAAAAGGATGTATAACTAAAACCCTTTTTCCTTCCAATGCAGTCGTCCAGACCTTATCATAAAAAAGTATGTTATTGACAGAATTATCCAAAAGAGTTACGCTTCTAGGTGCATATTTTCTTATTAAAGCAGCTTCGCCCTTGCACCCCCATGTAAATATCCCATCTACATTTCGCAATGCCTCCGTGTAAACCCGGCAAAATTCATCTATTGTGCTTTTATCATTTGGAAATACTCCTGCATTGTACATAATATTATGAATATTGCGTTGCGAATACGGAATATGTCTTGCCCATCGAATAGCAGTTCTTGATTCTTCAGCTCCCAATCGGCCAATCATAAATGGTGTGTCATTTGACAACAACTTTTCAAGGTACGCTGTACCCCCCCCCACGTCTAAAATGGTCTTTCCAATATACTTTATATGATAGTTTATATCTCTCAGTTTGTTTTTTATTATTTTAATCTCATATGCTTGGTTATCTGCCATGATTATCTCCTACCTTCCTTATACTAATGTTAAATTCTGTACTTTAAAGGTTAAAATTTATTTAAAATTTTGCTCAATGATCCAATTCTATTTCCGCACATTCTATCTACAACTTGAACAGCATCTTCAAATTCTTCCGTCTTTTTATATGCTATTAAATAAATAAAATTAGGAATACAGCAACAAATTATTAACCTAACAATTATTGTCAAAATCCCATCAAACGGTAATTGCTCACAAACAAAATATGATACCCCTACGCTTATTGTTGATATAAAGATATAGAACAAGAGATTCCTTATAAATCCTCTTGCAGTTCTATGAAAAATAACAGTAAAGAGATTATGTATAATCCAAGGCATTCCAATAACCAATGTACTAATTACTGTTGACAAAAGAACACCATATATTCCAATAAATTGAACCAAAATAAGATTCAAAGCAAGATTAGCTAAAGCTGTCGTTAATGGTCTAAATCTATCCTCATGCCACATTCCTGCTGCATCCTTGTACATAACAAATAATTGATTCAAGCATCGAAAGAAAAAGTATATTACAAAGCAAACAACACATCCTACTGACAAAATGTTATCTTCTCCAATCCAAAGTTTCATAAAAGGCTGGTAAAGACACATCAAACAGCATGAGCAGAATCCTGCAATCCACACGACCATTAAGGTCATCTTCTTTAAGTCTTTATAATTTTTTTCTATCGTTTCCGTAATAAGGCTATTTCCTATCCCCGCTGTGCACGCTTGCAAAAATAATGTAACGAAACTCAATATAGCCGAAAGAATGTAGAAATAACTGTTATATGATGCCAAAATTGTTAAGCCTAAAAACGCAGAAATAACAATACTATCCGCTGAGTTAACGATAATTTCTCCGACTTTTGAGGTAAACAAATCTCTAATTCTTTGATTTATTCCTTTTGACAGTTCCTTATTAAAGCCTTTTGAAGGTTGATACTCAGGGAACATTTTATCTGATGCTTTTGCTGTATAAATGTTCAGTAAAATTTGTCCAAGAAATGCAATTATTAAATATGCATAATAATTTTTCAATAACACTAAAACCAGAATCTGTCCGAGGTACATTGCAGTATTGGACGCAATTGTTACCTTACTAATAACATCATTTCTCTGGTGCGCAGTTAGCAAACAGTTTTTATAAGCAAACAGCCAATAAGACAATACCGTAGCTGCCAAATTCAAAAAATATAAAATGTAAATATTCAGACCTTGCGGTATATCACTTTTTATCAGCTTTGGTATAAATGGTGTAAGTACCATACCTACCACTAAAATTATCGCACCTATAATTCGATAATAGATCTGATACAATTTCATCAAATCATTAATTGTTGCGCTATCATCTTCTGCAATAGGTTTATACATGCTGAAGACCATAGCTGAGCCTACACCCAATTCCGCCAGATTCAAAACTTGTAGAATTGAAGTAAATAAGCTATTAAGCCCTAAGTACTCCATTCCCAACATATGAATCATTACTGTTCTAATGATAAAGGGAACAAGAAGCTGATAAATTTTTAGTATCATACCTACAGCTATATTTCTTGTTGCATTTTTGGTTCTTTCTATACGCATAAGCACTTATCTCCACAAATTACTTTTTGCTTGGAAATAGGTATTCATGCGCTCTTTTCCAAGCAATTAAAAGCATTCTATATTTTCCTTTTTTATCTGGCTTCCAATATTTTTCTAATACTTTTGTAAATCCACCATCATAATATGTGTTCCAAAAGTTTTTATAATCGCTTGGAACAGTATTCGGTTTTGTCAACTGAAGATTCGATATATATGCCTCTTCCCAAGTATGCTCTTCCTTTTTTATCTTATCTCCAACACTTTCAAAGTATCTTTTTCCAAGTTCAGTATTAATCAAAACAAGGCTAACACCCTTCTCTGAACCTCTACTTGAATAAGTTTGAGCCCTATACTGCCAAAAATCTGCCAGCGTAATATCTCCAACTCGCTCCGGGGAGGTGAAGTGACACTTAAAGCAGGACTGCCTTAACGTCAGATCGCCCCCCCCAACGAGAAAAAACAGTGATAAGGATCTTCATATTTAGATGAGACATATGACTTTCCATTTTCAAAATCTGCTTTCATTGAAAACACAGTCCATCCAGGCTTTTTATAACGAAAATCCAGCTTTCTAATTTTACTTTTTTGTTTATTCTCAAGCCACTTCCTATAGTCATCATAAATTAACGGTGATGGTACTCCGTGACACATAATATCTACAAGAAGAAGGTTCTCATAATCTTTTCCTAAATAGTTTTTCAATGCAGCTACTTGGCAAGGAGTTCCCGAAAATAATACCTTTTGTCCTATACTTAAATCTGCTTTAACTTTTTTATAAATCTGAAACGTATCACTTTGTACGTACTTTGAACCACGCATTTGAGTAACTTCATTCAACGACGTAATTCTTTTGTGTACCACCTTCATACTACTATCATAAGTGGCCCCATATGCTATTCCACCGTCTTCCACAAATTTTTTAGCTAAACATGTAAAAAAGCCACCAGACGTTGCTGATTTTCTTTCATTATCATCTTTATCCCAGCACGCAAAAGGCGTTGTAGCGGCCTTATTTTTTTTCTGAACATTAACCGGACAAACAGATACGCATTTTCCACAGTGCACACACACAGAATCGTTAACGACCGGATAACTAAATCCCTGTCTATTCTTTTTTATTGAGATTGCCTGCATTTTACAAGTATCAGCACAAGCCAGGCAACCCGTACACGATAATTCGTCACATATTTTCATGCTTTTCTCCATTGTTCTATCACATCTTTCAACTTTGAATAATATTCTTCTTTAAAATGCGGCTTTAATTCATGATAATCAAATTTATCATAAATGCTTCGTACCGTAGGAACAACTCTATTTATATCAGAAATATAACATACATTGCTATCATATATTCCTTTAAACCAGTCAACACCAGTTACCACCTTATGATCGTTTGATTTAATGACAATGACCGGTGTTCCTGCAATCAATGAAAAAATTGTTCCATGGTATCGATCTGTCACAACAGCCCTGTATTTTCCAAACTCTTTTATCATTGCTTCAACATGTCCATTGATATTTGCTTTTAGATTCTTAAAATCATCTTGAACTGTTGTATCAGATATCTCTACCTCATCAATCTTTTCCAATTCTTTTTTCAGATACTCAATTTCATCATCACTATAGAACCGCTCTGTGTCATTGCGGCAGCAAATAAGTATCCCTTTTCGACTTTCTCTTGATGCAATTTCCATTGTTCCAATAAGTGATGTAACAATGTCCGGATATAATTCTAACCGATTTTTTGGAAAAATACTTTGAGCCATCTGATATGATACTTTGTCACGACACATTAACATCACATGACTATTTTGTTCATATACTTTTTGTGCCTGTATTTCTCTGTTCTTATTTTTATACATGATAGTTTGAGGCAACATCACTATTGGTATATTACGCATATTCTTTATAACTAACTTGTGAATATAGTCATGAGCTCCGCCCAAGTCTTGTGTACAATATCCGCTTTGAAAGAAAATTATATTTTCTTTGTCATCGTGATTTTTTAGGAAAGCTATGAATTCATTTTCCGCATATGTAATAGTCTCAGCAGACATTTCAATTAAATTATACTCTGAATAATTTTCAGCTAACCAATTTTTTATACAACAATATTGGGCAAGATCTCCCATATTAGGATGAGTTGGTACATCAAGGTAAAAAAGAATCTTATCTTTTTCATTCACCTTATGCACCGCTTTTTCAATCTCTAGTATGGCACTTTTTCTTAACCGTTTTTCTTTTACTATCATATAGAATTTTTTTATTGTTGCTTCGACAATTGGATTTGCCCCAACCTTTTTTCTTATTAAATACAAACTACTCATGCATATACTCCCTTCAATGAATGAAGCCTAGTAAATTTTTTGTTCTTCATTCTCTCTATATGACCACCCAATTGAAATTGCCAGCAATATCCAAAAGAACTTAGAAGCTATTGCAAGATTAACTAAGCCACCAATATAATAAGCACATATTGAGAAATACAAAATCAGATTTCCCTTACTATCCAATGCCTTTTCAAAAAGCCTCTTTCCTACTAAAAATGAAGAAACTGAGAGAAAAGCACATGAAATAATCCCCGTATTTACAGAAATATCTAAAATAGAGTTATGAGCACTATTAAATGCGGTGTTAATCCCACCTATTGTAGTTGATATAATGTTATTATTGTATCCATATCCCCATAACGGTGATTTACATATTAATTGAATTGCAGCATCAAAAATAACATTACGTCCCGTTAGATTTGTTGATTTTCCCAAAACTTGTGTTATATATCCAATTATCAAACTTATATTCTGATAAATTCCGCTTAAGATCAAATAATTCAACCCTACAATTACTGCGGTGACAACAACTGGATTACAAATTTTAAAAAAGATCTTGTTTTTCTTATCGAATATCACCCATGCGCCTATTATCACTAAAAACATCGTTATTCCTTGCCCGCTCTTAAACAGTATTGCATCTAAAAGGCATAACAGCATTGGAATATAAACATTAATTTTTGTATCTTCATGAGTAACTATCTGATGCAAAACGATACAAGTCAACATAAGTACTTCTGTTTGAACTGTCTCCGCTCTGCTTCCCAAAAAGAACCAAGTACCTTGATAATTTCTTACTGTATGAGTTGAAATATATAGAATATTTGACATCAAGCTACCAATTATATAAAAATATCCAATGTTCTTTGCTGCTCTCAAAAACTTCAGCCACTCGTATTGTTTCATACAACAAAAGAACTTAATAGCCGCCCAAATAAAAGCAATATATTCAACACTTTTTAGGAAATTCAACAAATTACCATGCTGGCATATTAATGTCGATACACATACACATAGGAAATATCCTACTAATGTCGCACAATCTAATCTAAAAATTCTGATTCTAGCATATTTTATAATAATAGCTATACTCAACATCATTCTAACTATCATAAGGAATTGTGTTCCATGTGCAACGCCATATGTTATTGCTCCAATTGGTACCCAAATTAACCAAATTATTGCATAAAAGATTTCTTGCTTTGATATCTGCCACCTCATGCTATCACCCACTTTTCATTGTGGCTGAAAGAGGCAAGCATCTTTTCAATAATTTTTCTTACTTCATCTCTGATCAATCCCCCCGTATTCCATTCACCTAGCATCGAAAGAAAAAGTAAATTCATAAAAACTCCCTCCGAATTTACACATAAGAAATAAAAAACAAATACACCTATTGTAAACACAACGCCATAAGGCATTTTCTTACCAATATTTTTAAACATCATTATTAAAATGGCTATCGTTATTATGACTCCAGCATTCATAGCAAAACTTGCTAGTCCATTTGATATATTAACAATACCATACCGTTGAAGTGCTTCCGTCTTATTGGCCGAAAAATACCCAATTCCTGCAATTGGTTTTTGGAATGCACTTGTAAATCCACCTAACGTATCATTGTATCTTGTATAAAAAGATCCTCCCGAATCTCTTCCTGCTATTTTTGTTTGTATTACTCCAGTCTGTGACTCAACAATAAACAAAATGATCAGCAACACCAATACAGCCAATTTTAATTTTGTATTTCTATCATTTTCCTTCTTTTTTAATGATACAGTCAGCAATACTACACCTAGGCAAATGAATCCAGTCGTTGAAAGAGTTGTAAATATTGTAATAATCAAAAGCATGATAGACATCCTATACTTTGATGCTTTCATATCAAAGTTATCCTCATCACAAAGCAAGAAAAGCAAAGCAAAATTCAAAAATATTTGATGACTTCCGGGTTCATTAAACATTCCTGCGTTTCTTCCAAAAACAGGAATGTTTGCCCATCCCAGTGTATAAAACGGTGTCAAATAAAAACCATTTAATCCGTTGAATTCCAAATGCATCAGTGGAATGCTCTTTCCCAAAATATCTCCCCAAATAAAACATATTAAACTTATTGCAGCTTCTAACAGCATTATTTGCGTATATATTTTTGTAAACTTTCTAAATGAGATAAAGTCCTGCAACATTACAACGTACGCAACATTAGCAAGTAATATTATAAGGTCATTAACACGGAAGCCATTTTTATAATTAATAATACTTGTCAATACAAGCGCAGCAATCAATCCCATATAGAGATTGAAATTTGATTTTGTTAATTGAAAGTTGTTATAGTATCCCATCATAAAAGCGGCTCCAAGTAACATTACCGCCATTATCGGCATACGAAGTACCTGAAAGTATAAAGATCCCATTCCAAGCACCCCAATGAAAACACACAAATACTCTATGTGTACTTTTTTAATCTTCACCTTTTATCTCCTTATATATCAACAGTAAGTCCTCCAGATTCTTTTGGGGATCATGGGTAAGTTCAGCATGTTTCTTTCCCCTTAAAGCCATTGCTTTTGTATGTTCCACATTTTCAAACATTTCTTTTATATAAAAAGCAAGCATATACGGTTCATCAGCTGGATACAGATAGCCTTCTTCACCATCACGCAGCATATTATGTACGCCTCCTACCCTAGAAGCTATTACTGGAACTCCCAGTAACATCGCTTCTCCAACCGAATTAGGAGAGTTTTCAATACTTGATGGTGAAATAAATATATTGGAATCCAGATAACGTTTTTTCATTTGCTCTGCATTTAATTTTCCAACGAAGAAAACATTATTTTTTAAATTGCCGTCTCGGATTAAATTCAATATATATTGCTCATATGCATTTCTTTGATATTTTGGAATTTCATAATAATTTTTTCCACCAATATATAATTTCACATCGGGATAGATACCTTTAACGATTTGCAACGCATTCAACATCAAATGCAGCCCCTTAATCGGATAATGTGCCTGACTGCAAAATAGACTATGAATTTCACATTTTTCATATTCCCAACTTCCGGAATAAAATTCATCTCTTAAAGTCTCATTATTATGATGATAACAAACCCTCGGATTTATTTCCCAAGTACAGGCTTTATCCCAATCTGTTCTTCCAATAACATGTTTAACTTTTTTTATGGCTTCGCACTCAAGATACCCTTTTTCTCGAAAAGTTCTTTCTCCTCGCTCTAAGTTCCCTTTAATAAAATCTTTTAAAGTCTTTCCATGCAAAACGTATTCTGGAAGATATGCTCCATAATGCTTAGCATATACAGAAACCATCCCTTGTATAGAAATAACCACTCGATCTAATAAGCCAACTGCTTCAGCAGCTTCTACCATTGCTAACGAATGCTGGTTTTCTGTGCCCCAAATATGTATTACATCCGGCTTAAATTCGTGTAAAACTGTGATTAGCTGTGAAACATATTCTTTTCCCAGTTTTTGCGAGGAATTCGTGTTACACGGTATTCCTCTATATTTATATCCGTCTACTTCTCCGGCCATTTGTTTCTGAGAGTCAAATATATATACTAATTCTATATTTTTCATACCAGAAAGATGTTTTGACAGTCCAACCATCCAACCTCCCACAAATACAGCAGGTGAATTTTCTTTTTCCGCTATTGCAGGGAGAATTATATTTCCTAACCACATTACTCTCATTTATATCTGCTCTCTCACTTTCCTTATACAAACTGCCGGATTTCCCGCCCAAATTTCTCCATCCGGGACATCTTTTGTCACAACTGAGCCAGCTCCTATTACTGAATGCTTTCCAATCGTTACGCCCTTCAAAATCATCGAATTAGCTCCAATAAATGCTCCCTCCATGATTCGGATCGGCTTTGATTTTCCGCCCTCTGAATCATGTTCCAATCTATCTGAATATGCTATTGGGTGAAAGTCGGTATCAAATATCTGACAGTTTCCTCCAATCATTACATTGTCTTCAATTGTTACCGATTCTACGCTCACAACTGTAGAATTTGAAATTCCAACATTATTGCCAATTACTATTTTTCCGTTCTGCAAGGTTCGAAATACAGTTCTAAAGTCATTTCCGATAATATTATATTTTTTCCCTGACATTATCGTGATATTACTTCCCAACGTAATTGATCCTTTACGGTTGCTCCTAATCGTGACAATTCCACGAATATTCTTTGGGTTCCCCGTCACATTGACACCCATAATTTTAAATATAAATTTATTGGTCACATCTTCTCTGAAATATCTCATCTCAGATAGAATTTTATACAATTGCTTTATAATCATGAATTTTTACCTTCCAGCACAAACGATCTTATTTGCCGTGCGTACGCATCTTGTGCCTTTTTGAACCGTAGTATATTATGACAACATTCATCGTATACTTTTTTGTCCATAAAAGCCTCTAAGTCTATATCTTCGATGCTACGATATACATATCCCGCCTTGAATTCTGCAACAGCTTTCAATGCCTTACAATCTGTTCCAATAACCGGCGTTCCATTAAATAAGATATCGTATATCACACCACTGCTATGTTCTGAATATGCACCCGAATAATTTAAAATACAGTATTTGCAATTCCGAATACCATTAACATATTCTTCTTCACTCAAATATTGCAATTTCAAATCAATATTTCTCTTATCCTTGCACACACTTTTTAACTTTTTTCCCAATTCCGCATCGACTGGATATCCCGCAATCATGACCTTGTAATTCGTTTTTGCAAGACGCTGTGCCACTTCCAATACACCTTTATCTTTTGTAATAATTCCGAAAAAGCCAAAATCATACTCTTTTGATTCAAAGGGAATCAGCGCTTTTTCATTTTGACTTCCAGTGTATATATAATCTGTTACTACAGAATAAGGGATTTGATATTTTCTACCGATTAAATCATCTGGGCAAATCATCCCTTTTATTTTATTTTTTGCCGTCTTATAAATAAACCTTTTTACAGCCGAATCCAAACTCATTGTGTTATATTGGATCATGTATATATCTTGTTTTTTCGCCCATAGTGCAATCCCGATATAAACTGTTGATACTGCACTACTTTGAAATATAATCACATCATCTTTACACAAGTCGAATAGTTGCCGTAAATTGCATAATTCACGTCGTTTATTTTCTATTGAACTACAATTAGATTCCGCATTATAATCCAATAATAGCAAATCCTCTTCTTTAAACTTTTCTTTATATACTGGACCACCTGCAATTTTTACATTACAAACACTTTTAAACAAGTCCAAGTAATTTTGAGCAACCGTGAAATAATGGCCAACCGCCTTTCCTCCTGTGCTCATACTTCTAATATCTGCAATTACAAGTTTTTTCATAATTCTCCTCAACTTTTAGCAACATATTTAATTGCTTCAAGATACCCTTTTGTAACAGCATTGAACGAAAACCTATCTCGCAATTCTAAGTTTGTTTCCATACTTTTGTATTGCCAATGTTCATCTGCTAGAATCTTTTCAATCTCTTTTCCTAATTGTTTTTCATTATATGGCTCAACAATCACTCCATTTTGATTGTTAATTATCATATCGTAAGCGCCATCTGCATATTTTGATACAACGATTGGCTTTAATGCGCATAATGCTTCAAGTAACACTAATCCGTAGCAATCTTCCCTTGTGGGCAAAACAAATACGGATGCCTCTTTATATTCTTTAACCAGTGTCTCGCCTTGCATGAAGCCACAAAATTCAATATGCTTATCAATTTTCAATGTCTTTGCTAACGCATCAAGTTTCTGAATTTCATCACTGTTTCCATCACCAACTAATCGAAGTCTGTATGGTACAGTTACATATGGCAGCGCCTTAAATAATAAATCAATTCCTTTACCGTACGTTATTCGTCCCACAAACAGAACTATCGGCTCTGCCCCCATTTCAGAGGCAACTTTTACCTTCTGGCTATGTACAGCTACATACGGCTGAATATCTACCGTCAACAGACTTATAAAAATCTTATCTTCTGGTACTCCCCAAGCTAGCAATTTTTCCTTTGCTTTAGTGCTACTTGCAATTGCTGCATCACAGTTTCCTGTAATTATTTTTCGAGACAACTTTTGAACCTTCCCTATGTTACGCTCTGAAAACAGTGTTCCATCCGTCAAATGAATAAACTTTTTATGATGAACTTTGCTCCAAAACAGGCTCTGCAATGCAGCCGGATTATACTCCCAAGCAATGACAACATCGGGATTTATTTCTGACAATACTTTTCCAATGTTTCCTGGAATGTGAACATATCGACCATCCACAGTTCCTCGGATTTTAACCACTTTTGCATGAAGAATATGAGTATTCAACATCTTCTCTTTTTTAATCTTCCACGACCTATTGTCCTCGTTTTCACTTGTATAGATTACATGGAATTCATGTTCTTTAATCTGTGTTTGCATATAATAAAACAGGTCCACTCTATATGGAGCCGGAATATTTGTCACCAGTGCAATTCTACCCATTTTTCACACTCCTCCAATTATTTCATCACATAATCTATTGCACTTATGTACCCATGAACTGTATTTTCAAATTTAAATCTATCAATAATCTTTTTATTATTCCCATTTAAACGGACTTTTCCATTTAAAGCATTTTCAATGGTTTTTCCAAATTCCTCTTCATTATATGGATCAACAATAATTCCATTTTTATAATCTTCTATAGTATCATAAGCTCCATCTGCATATTTAGACGCAATTATTGGAGTTCCCATAGCAAGTGCCTCTACAAGAACCAATCCAAAACAGTCCTCACGTGTAGGAAATACGAAAAGAAATGCTTTTTCATATTCCTTTAAAAGTTCCGCATCTTGTTTAAACCCGCAAAAAACTATTTTATCCAATACACCATTTTTCTGTGCTAACTGTTTTATGTTCTCTACTTCACTCTCGGATCCATCGCCTACAATTCGCAGTTCATAATCAGAATCCACATATTTTAGTGACTCTATTAGTAAATCTAAGCCTTTTCTCTTAATCAGGCTTCCAACATACAGTAATTTTTTAGATTCTTCCTTCATCCTATATCGACCTTTTCTAATTCTAATTGCAACTATACTCTCTATCAGTGCTTACATATATTTTTGCGAGTTGCTTGTAATTTACATTTTCGTTGTATTTGCTCTCATATATTCTTTTTACTTTTTCGGTAGATATTTTGTCTGCATTCTTTATTGCATTCACAATTTCATCCACCGAGTCAGCTGTAAACTTATATCCCGTAACGCCCTCTTCAACAACACTTCCAGCATTTCCCAAATCAGAACAAATGACAGGTGTTCCAACACTAAACGCTTCCACAATGCTCATCGGAAATCCTTCATACCACTGAGTAGGCAATACAAGTGCTTTGCTGTTTGCTATTATCTTTAGAGCCTCATTATTTAGCACAAATCCACGCATTTCAATGTTCACATCGTTTTCTCTAATGAACGACTTACACCAATCTTCCATTGGACCGGTACCACAAACAATTAACTTTGGGGCTTCTTCTCCCATACGTTTCCAGGCTTCAAAAAGTAAGTCAATTCCTTTTAGCTTATCTAGTCTTCCTGCAAAAACAAATTGATCTTTTCTATCCTTTTCTGGAACATATTCATTTTTGCATTCAACGAAATTAGGCTTTACAAATACCCTTTCCGGTTTAATTTGCTTTAATCCCAACAGTTTTTGCTTATTAAAATCAGTCAAGCAAATATAATTGATTTTTCCGTAAATTCCTGTCATTCGATGAAATGCTGTACTAAGCACACATGCCAACGTCTGAATTTTACTTCCTCGATAGCAACTGTGTTTTACTGCGCATTTCAAACCATACTCTACGCAATCTTCACAAATATGGCCGTCTCTATAAAAAGTCGCACCTGGACAGAGTAGCCGGAAATTATGTATCGTCTGAACTACCGGAACTTTCATGCGTCTTGCCGCATAATAGACCGCTGGACTTACTAGATTAAGTGTGTTATGAACATGAACAACTTCTATCTTCTCTTCGTCTATTAATTTCTTGATATCTCGATATGTCCTTGGATTAAACACTGTTGTAATTGGAAGAAAAGCTTTCTGAATCTTTGACATCTGCTTCAGTTCTGCATTATTACGGCTATATAGGATCACCTTATGGCCATGCTTCTCAAGCATTTTCTTTTCATTTGCAACAACTGTATCTTCTCCACCTGGAATCTGGTAATAATTATGTACAATCAAAATATTCTTCTTTTTTGTATTGTCCACAGTCATTACCTCACTTTCCCCTTATCATTGCATTCCAAATAAACTTCGTGTTAGTGCTCCAATATCTCTTAAACAGTCTCTTCGGATCTTGTACTAAACGATACACCCATTCCAAATTATGTTTCTGCATCCACATCGGAGCACGCTTGATATTCTCTGCATAATAATCAAATCCTGCTCCAACACCAAGCATCAGTCCATCAATTTTTCCCTGATGTGCTGCCATCCACTTCTCTTGTTTTGGTGCTCCAAGCCCAACCCAGACAAAGTCCGGTTTAGTTTCATTAATTCTCTCTATAATTGCCTTATCTTCCTCTTCCTTCAGAGGTCTAAATGGCGGACTGTACATCCCAGCAATTTGAATTCCCGGATAATTGCTCGTGAGTTTTTGATACAGCAACTCCAGCGTTTCTTCTTTGCTACCATAAAAATAATGGCGATACCCTTTCTTTGCAGAGATCTCAAAAATCTCTCCCATTAAACTTGGGCCTGTTGTGCGCTCCATATTCTTATGACCGCGTTTCTGACCAACAGTAGAAAGAGGACCGCCATCTGGAATTGCCATTAACCCGCCATTTTGAATCGCACAGTAAGCCGCATCTTCATAGCTGGTTACAGTTGTATGTACATTTGAGACACATATATAGTCTCCTTTTATTTCCGAAATATTTTTTTCGAGATAGTCCACCAACCATTCCATATTGATTGCCGCAATATTAACTCCCATAATATTACAAGTTGGAATGAGTCTTTTATCAACCTTTCTCTTATACTCCATTTATCGCACCTTTTCCTCTTTTTCTACTTATATGGTAAGGCTCATTACGAGCCGAATAAGCTATTCAAAACAGTGTGTTCATCATCCGTATCAGATGATCTATCACACTGTAGTTATCCTTTTCTCACAGTGGGTATCTTCCGCAGCCGTATTTTAATCCGTCTTTCCAACTACCACTGAATCTTTCAT
>Ga0129310_1001410_pt1 | contig 21198 bp, 22 predicted proteins | sample Go1ome_2_FD_94433 | JGI IMG/M metagenome (GOLD analysis project Ga0129310, IMG submission 94433) | Western lowland gorrila individual fecal microbial communities from Wisconsin, USA - Go1022A metagenome | ecosystem: Host-associated > Mammals > Digestive system > Large intestine > Fecal | place...
CAGCGGCATACCGGTCTTTATGTATGAGCTTATGAAAGCCGCTGTGGACACGTTCATTACGATTATTCCCTGATCCGACGGCAGCTGTCCCTCTGCGATTATCCTGCCTGTGGTGTTAAAGGCAAGCACCTTTTCTGCACCCTGCGGATATGAGGACTTAAGCTTTACCACCGCTATATCATTATACTCTGCGGCTTTCTTCTGAAGTATCTTTATGGCTTCGGGCTTGTTATCCTCGATACCGATATAGCACTTTTCGATCTTCAGCGTATCCTTTACTATCCTTATGCCGTCGATAACAGCGTCTGCGTCCTCGATCATTGTGCGGTAGTCGCTTGTGATATAAGGCTCGCACTCTGCGCCGTTTATAACAAGGCTGTCAACGTGACCTTTAGCCTCGTTATAGTTGAGCTTGATGTGGGTAGGGAAGCCTGCGCCTCCAAGTCCTACGCAGCCGGATTCTCGCACAGCCTTGCACAAGCTTTCCTTGTCCGTTACAACAGGCGGCTTAACATCAGGGGATACCTCCTGCTCGCCGTCCGTTTCTATCTCCACCGCCTTGCAGGTCCTGCCGTTGGCAAGCAGCATATCGCTCACCGCTGTAACAGTTCCCGAAACAGATGAATGGACAGGGGCAGACATAAATTTGTCGCTGTCGCCTATCTTCTGTCCCACAAGCACTCTGTCGCCCTTTTTCACCAAAGGATCGCATGGAGCGCCCATACTTTGGGACATGGAGATCTTCACCTTTGACGGCAGCGGAACGGCAATAGTTTCGCTGTTTTCCGTCCCCTTTTCATGGGGCAGAAAAATACCGTGTAGTTTCATTATTTTCCTCCTTATATTTTAATTGTGTTTTTGCTTCCGTATATTAATTTAATGTATAAAAAGAACTTTTCAGCTCTATACTGTCTTTTATATCCTCCGAGCAGTAAACATCGCCTTTACCGTCAGCGGCAATGACCGTTATATCATCTTCACCGAGCCAACGTTCGATCTCCTTTGTGCCGCCGATAAAAATTCTTGTGGAAAGGAAATCCGATAATATCCCGCTCTCACATATGACCGTCACAGATGTAAGGTCGGACTCAACAGGGAAACCTGTTTCTCTGTCCAGAATGTGTATATACCTTTTTCCGTCAGCCTCAAAGTACCGCTCATATCCTCCCGACGTAGAAACATATCCTGCTCCACAGGTGAGATCAAGCATTATATCCGAGCTGTTCTCAGGATCTTTTATGCTGACTTTAAAATCGCTGCCGTCAGGCTTTTCACCATACAGCAGGGTAGACGAGCCGAAAGACACCACCGCACAGCTCACATTCTTGTCCTTTTCAAGTTCCTCTTTTACCTTATCGAGGGCAAAACCTTTTCCGGACGCTCCGAAATCAAGCTTTGCGCCGTTTAAAAGGGTACAGCTTTTTCCGTCTATGCTGACATTTTCCGTCCCCACAGTTTCAAGTGCAGAATCTATATCCTCCTGCGCAGGAACTTTCGGGTTTTCGCCGTTTATATCCCAAAGGTCGATCACTCTCCCCATAGTCGGGTCAACTTCGCCGTACTTTTCGCAAAGCTGCAAAGACTGCTCCGTAAGCGCTTTCGTATCCTCCGAAAGCTCCCATGCGGAAAATTCATTCAGCTTATATACCTCGCTGTTCTCATCATATGCATTCAGAAGTCCGTCAAGCCTTGTTATACAGTTTTTCACCGCAGAAATATCTCCGTCACCGTACATTTTTATCGTACATGGAGCGTCCATTGCATAAAGCTGTGCTGACTTTGGACTATTTATTTTATCCTCTTCGCCCTTATACCGCATCACGCAAAGTCCCGCTATGATAAGCACCGCTCCAACGGCAAGGTATAGAGCGGCACGTCTTTTCAGCCTTCTGCTCTCCTCATTCTGAGCCTTTTTGTTTTCTGCGGCATTATCCGCTCTTTCCGACATCTCTCAGCCTCCGCAATACTTGAAATAAAAAGCGTTATATGTTATAATAGTTTATATTAATTATAAAAATATAAAATCAAGATCATATATCAGCCTACGGAAAGCATTTCTTCACATTCCTTTATAAATGCCCTCAGTTCGGCTGCTTTCTCCACAGGCAGTTCAAAGCGTTTTGGGTCTGTGTCCCTGCTGCGTCTTATGAACCTTGAAAGATTTTCAGGTGCGCAGCTTATTATCTTTGCACAGTTCTCCATAGCTTTTTCGTATTCAACAGAAAATATCCTTTCGCTGCTGCGTGGATTTTCTCTGTATATCGTTCTGAGCAGCATATATGCGCATATTTTAAGGCAGTTGTTTACGCCCTCTGCTGCGGCAGGCGAACCGCTTGCCATTTCCGTCAGCATATCAGCCTGCTCCGACCAGAAGCTGCTGCGGACAGGTCCTTCCACATCTTCAATGCTGCCGAATATCATTTCATATGATACGCCGTAATATCGGATAAGGGATATTATCTGCGCTGTGCAGGCAGACTTCTTTCCACGCTCAACAGCGGACAGGAAAGACTGGGTCATCCCCACATCTTCTGCGGCTTTTTTCTGGGTGCAGCCCTTGAGCAACCTTGCAGCCCTGAGCCTTGCGCCAACTGCAAAAAGATACTCACGGCAGTTTTCTTCGGTCAACGCTCATCGCCTCCCATAAATATCTTATAAATCAAATGTTTAGATAAATTCACAATAATACCGATAAAATACATTATACTATAAAACGATCATTTTGTAAATAGATTTTTCAATAAGAAAGGACGTTTTTAATGAAAGGTTACAGAATAGCATTTATCCGTCACGGAATGACAGAAGCCAACGAGGACGGAAGATATATTGGAACGACTGATCTCCCCCTGAGCGAGCTTGGTTCAAAGGAGCTTTTCAACAAGCTTGAAACTCTCGACTACCCTAACGTTCAGAAGGTCTACACCTCTCCGCTGAAAAGATGCAAGCAGACAGCATCCATACTTTTCCCGAACTGCTATACGGTCGAGATGAACGAGCTGAGAGAAATGGATTTCGGCACATTTGAAAACAAGAAAGCCGAAGATCTTATGGAAACCGATGAATACAAGGAGTTCATAAAGGGCGGTCTTGACAGCCCTCCGCCGCAGGGCGAATCTATCCGTGAGGTGGTCACACGCTGCTATGAGGCGATAAAGATAATCATTTCGGATATGATGTACGAGGGTATGACCAGCGCTGCTGTTATCACACACGGCGGAATAATAATGAATATGCTGAGCTGTTTCGGTGTTCCAAAGAAAAAGCCTATGGAGTATGCCTGTGATTTCGGCGAAGGCTTTGAAGTCATCGTTACGGCTGCAATGTGGCAGCGTTCGGAGGCTTTCGAGATACTCGGAAGATACCCCGACAGACAGCCTGAGGAAGAATATTTCGCTATGGATATAGACGAACCATACGATGAGGAAGATCAGTAGATAGAAAAGATAATAAACAAAAAGGGTAAAGGAGTGAGAAAATGACTGATAAGGAGATAAAGGCTCTCGCAAGGCAGCGTGTAAGCTCCAACGGCGGCGACTGCATATCGCTGATAGTATTCCTTTTTGCGGTCATTGCTCTTGTCGCTTTGTTTGAAGTCATTGCATATATAGTGTTCAAAGCATTGGGCTGGGGATACCTTTATGATCTGCGGCAGATATTCACAAACAAGAAAACGGGGATATTCTGGCTGGTCAAATCCCTTGTGGAGATAATTCTCTGCATACCCGAATTTTTCTCTGTGCGCAGACTTTTCATTGACATTGCAAGAGGGAAAAGCCTTTCGGAAACGAGAGAATACATTTCCGCTCACTCAATAACCATGTACAAAAACGCTGTACGTTCCTCACTCATACACAACCTTATAAAGCTTTTTGCCGCCGTACCCGGAATGGTGGGCATATACGGCATATATTACTGGAGCTACGTCTGCAAGATAAATGAGCTTACCTCGGCAGGACTTTTTGCGCTTATGCTGTCCGTGGGATTTACCGTTGTGTGGATAGGTGTTGCAGGGCATTATTACATATCACTCGCCCTCACGCCATATATAATGGCTTTAAACCCCAGAACGAATATTTTTGATGCCTGCGACCTGTCTGTAAAGCTTATGGACGGAAAGCATTACCGCTATGTGAAGTTCCTCGCAAGCTTTATAAAATTTATCCCCACGCTTTTGCTTGTATACCCTTGCTTTGCCATATACCCTTATTTCAAGGTCTGCTATACCCTGCTTATGGACGAATTTCTCGGAAGTTACAAGCAGGATAAGCTGCCGGGCATGATAAAAAGGTGGAGAAAATATCAATGATAAGCTTTAAGATAACCGCAGACGAACACGGCGGAAAGCTGGGAGATATACTTAAAAACAGGAAGTTTTCACGGAGGCTTGTGACAAAGCTTAAGCGTGTTGAAAACGGCATAACAAGAAACGGAAAGCTTATAAGGACAATAGACAGCGTTTTTGAAAATGACATCATCTCACTTGCGGACATTCAGGGAAATGCGCCCAAAGGGAATGATACGCTGTCGGTGGGTATACTTTATGAGGATAGTGACGTTATAGTTTTTGACAAGCCGTCTAATATGCCTGTCCACCAGTCCATAAAGCACCGTGATGATACACTGGCAAATTTTTATGCGGCAAAATGCCCCGATATGACATTCCGTCCTGTGAACAGGCTCGACAGAAACACAAGCGGCTGTGTTATATGCGCAAAAAATCAACACGCAGCACATATTTTACAGCGAAAAGCTGAAAAAATATACAGCGGAGTTATCCACACTCCCCACGACCCCGACCTTTCGGGCGGACGTATATGCGCTCCCATAGCAAGAGAAAAGGATTCTATTATCATGCGCTGTGTAAGAGAGGACGGACAGTATTCCGCCACCTGCTGGCACATAACGAAAAAAACAGAGGACTACGCTTTGTGCGAATTTATCCTTGAAACGGGGCGCACTCATCAGATAAGGGTGCATATGGCGCATATCGGATATCCCCTTATCGGCGACGATATGTACGGCGGCGACTGTTCTGAAGTCAAAGAGCATATGCTTTGCTGCTGTCAGGTAAGTTTTCCACGTCCGTCAGACGGAAAGCTTATTACAGTAAGATCTGAGCATACATTTGATATAAACGATATGAAAAATTTAGGAGGAAAATAAAATGAAACCGATATTTCTTTGCGGATTTATGGGCTGCGGCAAGACTACCGTCGGAAAGATCCTTGCCAAAAAGCTCGGCTGCGAATGCATAGATCTGGACAAATACATAGAGGAAAAAGAAAAAATGACTATCCCCGAAATATTTGAAAAGCATGGGGAGGCTTATTTCAGAGCGGCTGAAACGGCTGCACTCAAAGAATTTGCCGACATAGGCGGCGTTGTCGCAACAGGCGGCGGAACACTTCTCACAGATGAAAACGGCGAAACTGCAAAAAACGCAGGCATGGTCGTATTTATAGACACATATTTCGACACCTGCTACAACAGGATAAAGGACGATCCACACCGTCCCATAGCATTCAATTCCACAAAAGAACAGCTTAAAGAGCGTTTTGACGCAAGACGTCCTCTGTATATGAAAAACTCTCATCATCAGATAAGCGGAGGTTATCCGCCTATCGTTATTGCCGACAAGATAAGAAAGCTTTACAAGGCATTTGAATAAGATACGTTAACAAACATAAAATATCCCGAAAGCCGTTATTTCAGACTTTCGGGATATTGTTATTTATGCTTTATATTTTAGAACAATTACATCTTTGCTCTGTCCAAAGGATCTTTACATTTTTGCACGATCCTTTGCTCTCTGTGTATTGCTGAGAACTCTCTTTCTGATACGGATATTCTTTGGTGTTACTTCAAGAAGCTCATCATCAGCAAGGAATTCAAGAGCGTCTTCAAGTGACATTGTTCTCGGCGGGATAAGACGGAGTGCGTCATCTGAACCGCTGGCTCTTGTATTTGTAAGGTGCTTTTTCTTGCAGACATTAACTACAAGGTCCTCCTGCTTAGGTGATGCGCCGACTACCATTCCCTCATATACAGGTGTGCCTGCTGTGATGAACAGTTCGCCTCTCTCCTGAGCGTTGTAAAGACCGTATGTTACAGCCTCGCCTGTTTCAAAGGCTACAAGAGAACCGCTTGCTCTCTTAGGGATATCGCCCTTGAATGGCTCATATCTGTAAAATACAGAGTTCATTATTCCCTCGCCCTTTGTATCTGTAAGGAACTCTGACTTGTATCCGAAAAGTCCTCTTGCAGGGATAAGGAATTCAAGACGCATTCTGCTTCCAACAGGTGTCATCTGCTGAAGCTCGCCCTTTCTTGCGCCAAGCTTCTCCATAACTGAACCTACGCAGTTCTCCGGAACGTCGATAACAAGTCTTTCGATAGGCTCGTTGAGCTTGCCCTCTATCTCCTTGAAAAGAACTCTAGGAGTTGAAACGCCCAGCTCATAGCCCTCTCTTCTCATATTCTCGATAAGGATAGAAAGGTGCATCTCTCCTCTGCCTGCAACTCTGAATGAATCTGTGTTGTCTGTTTCGGATACTCTCAGTGAAACGTCCTTGAGAAGTTCCTTGAAAAGTCTGTCCCTGATATGTCTTGTGGTAACGAACTTGCCCTCTCTGCCTGCGAAAGGTGAGTTGTTTACAGAGAAAGTCATTTCAACGGTAGGCTCGGATATCTTTACAAAAGGTATAGGCTCGAACTTGCCGAACTCGCAGATAGTATCACCGATAGTGATGTTCTCTATACCGCTTATGCACACGATATCGCCAGCCTTTGCGCTGTCGCAAGGAACTCTGTTAAGTCCCTCGATCTGATACATGGTAACGATCTTTCCTCTGTATTCTTTCTTTGTATTATGGTAATCGCCGATAGAAACGTCCTGATTTACCTTCATAACGCCTCTCTCGATACGTCCGATAGCTATTCTGCCCACATACTCGTTATAGTCGATAGCAGATACAAGATACTGCATAGAGCCTTCGTCATCTACTTCAGGAGCAGGGATATATCTGAGTATCTCATCAAAGAGCGGTATCATATTCTCGCCCTCTGCATTTGGTGAAAGGGAAGCTGTACCATCTCTGCCTGAGCAGTAAAGGATAGGACTGTCGAGCTGCTCGTCAGTAGCGTCAAGGTCCATAAGGAGTTCGAGGATCTCGTCGCCGACCTCGTTAAGTCTTGCGTCAGGTCTGTCGATCTTATTTATAACAATGATTATCTTATGACCAAGCTCAAGGGCTTTCTGGAGAACGAATCTTGTCTGCGGCATAGGACCTTCCGCAGCGTCAACAAGCAGGAGAACGCCGTTTACCATTTTAAGTACACGCTCTACCTCGCCGCCGAAGTCTGCGTGGCCTGGGGTGTCGATAACGTTTATCTTAACGTCCTTATACTTGATAGAAGTGTTCTTTGCAAGGATAGTGATTCCACGCTCACGCTCGATATCGTTGGAGTCCATTACTCTTTCATCAACGACCTGATTTTCTCTGAATGTGCCGCTCTGCTTAAGCATCTGGTCTACCAGAGTAGTCTTACCGTGGTCAACGTGGGCGATGATCGCAACGTTTCTCAAATCTTCTCTTACCATACATATTCCTCCATTTTATAACTGAAAGCAGACAGCAGCCTTCTGCGGCCTGTAACGATTTGCTTAATATATTTTGCAAAAACTATAAACAACAAAAAATCTGAATATATTTTGTCCTCTATTTTCAAAGAAAATCATACATTTTCACAAAATGCCCTTACAGTAAAATTACCTTGCAGATCTCTCTGCAAGGTAACCTTTTTGATAATTAAATATTATATCACATTTCACACTATTTGTCAAGCTTTGGCGAAATATATCAGATAAAATTTTATTTACCTTTTTAACAACGTAAATTCTATTGACATTATATATTTTATGTGCTATACTGAATAAACAGAAAAAACGAAAGGGGTATCCGCTATGGACAACAACTCGGCTGAGAAAGTTCTTGAAGTCAAGGGACTTTCAAAGCAGTACAAAAAGGGCGTTTATGCGTCTGAAAAAGTTACTTTCGATGTGAACAAGGGCGAGATCTTTGCTCTCATAGGACCTAACGGTGCAGGAAAGACCACAACTATAAGAATGATCTCTACGCTTTTGCAGGCGACAGAGGGTGACGCAGTTGTGGCGGGACACAGCATACTTACGGAGCCTGAAAAGGTGAGAAAGAACATTACATATCTCCCTGACGAGGCTGGCGCATACAAGAATATGACGGGAAAGGCATACCTTAAATTTATGGCTGAGCTTTATGCCGACACAAAGGCTGAGGTCGATGAATATGTTCAGCGTGGCTGCGAGATATGCGAGCTTGGCGAACGACTGAATTACAAGATAGCGACATATTCAAGAGGTATGCAGAGAAAGCTCCTGCTTGCCAGAGCGATAATGTCTAAACCCGCCCTTGCAATACTTGACGAGCCTACGTCGGGACTTGATATCATAAACGCTCTTGAAATAAGACGTATGATAAAAAAGCTTGCGTCAGAGGGAATGAGCTTTCTGCTGTCATCGCACAATATGCTGGAGATAGAATATGTTTCCGACAGAGTTGGGATAATCGCAAAGGGACATCTTCTTGAAACAGGCAAGCCGTCAGAACTTCTTGAAAAATACGGCACGAAAAATCTTGAAGAAGTATTTGAAAGGGTGGTGACGGATAATGAAATTCTTTAATCTTTTCAGAAAAGAGCTTAAAGAAATGCTCAGCGCCCAGACCATACTTGTTATGATAGTTTCGGTAGTTGCCCTTGTTTTTGCGGGACGTGCAATGAACGAGGCTGTAAGCGAGGGTACGGAAGGAATGATGGATATAACCATTTATGATGCCGACAACACGGACTTCACGCAGGCTGTGCTGAAATCCCTTGAAGATACTCTTTCCGCAGAGGAATATGACGGCAAGGTCATAAAGGTCGAATTTGAGTCGGACGATTATGCGGCTGAACTGAAACGTCTTGATATAAAAAGCGCTGTAATTATCCCGAAGGGATTCACTCAGCAGGTAGAGGACGGAAAGACTGCTGACGTAGAGTTCGTTCAGAAAATGACCTCTCTTGCAAGGATGTCAAACATAAGCACGGGTTCTGACAACGCTGTATATTTCCTTTCCTCGGCTGTAAAGTCAACTATCTATGCTGACAAGGTAATGGAAGGAACAATGACCACAGAGGAAGTTGCTCTTCTTGAAAATCCTATCACGCTTAAAGAGTCAACAGTTGTTGCCAACAAGACAGAGGATATAGCAAGCAGCATAGTTCTTTCCCTCTGCTCTGCGCAGACAATGATCGTACCTATCATAATGTTCGTACTGATAATGTTCTCTTCACAAATGATACTCAATGCCATTGCCACAGAGAAAGTAGACAAAACTCTTGAAACCCTGCTTTCCGCACCTGTTTCAAGGCTTTCGGTAATATCCGCAAAAATGCTTGCCGCAGGTGTTGTTGCAGCTTTGCAGGCAGTAGTTTATATGTTCGGTATGCAGGAAATGATGTCAGGACTTACTGAGGGCGCAGAAAACGCAGACTCTTATCAGGCTGCCCTGAGCAATCTCGGACTTACAATGAGCGCAGGACAGTATGTGTTGGTAGGCATACAGATGTTCCTTTCTATCCTTATCGCCCTGTCTATATCACTTATACTCGGCGCACTTGCAAAGGACGCAAAATCCGCACAGACGCTTATTATGCCGATAACGCTTTCCGCTATGATACCTTATCTGCTTTCAATGATGCTTGATCTTAAAACAATGTCACCTGTACTGAGATACATTGTTTACGCTATACCATTTACGCACACCTTTATGGCATCTGAAAACGCTATGTTCCGCAACACCACACTTTACTGGGGCGGAGTGATCTATCAGGTCATCTTCCTTGCCGTATGTATGACTTTTGCTCTGAGGATATTTATGAGCGACAAGATCTTTACAATCTCTATCGGCGGCAAAAAGACAGCAAAGACCGAAAAGGAAAAGAGCTTATTCGGACGATAAAAACATAACGCAAAACTCTCCCTCAGCAGGGAGAGTTTTTTATTTGCAGTTAGCATAACTGTATACACAAAAAGACCGCCTGCCATATGACAAGCGGTCTGATGTAAACTTATTAAATCCAGTAAATAAATTACTTGAGTTCAACAGTTGCGCCAGCAGCTTCGAGCTTAGCCTTGATCTCTTCAGCCTCAGCCTTAGGAGCAGCTTCCTTGATAGCCTTAGGAGCTTCCTCAACGAGAGCCTTAGCTTCCTTAAGTCCAAGACCTGTGATCTCCTTAACAGCCTTGATAACGCCCATCTTAGCATCGCCGAATGAAGCAAGGATTACGTCGAACTCTGTCTTCTCTGCCTCAGCAGCGCCAGCTGCACCAGCAGCAGGAGCAGCAGCAACAGCAGCTGTTACACCGAATTCTTCCTGAATTGCCTCTACGAGTTCTGAAAGCTCGAGAACTGAGAGAGTCTTGATATCTTCTACAAATTTCATAATCTTTTCTGAAGCCATGATAATTATTCTCCTTTTAAATTTAATTTGATTTTGCGGCATTGAGCCGTCTTATGCCGAACAATTCAGGCAGCTATTAAGCTGCGTCGTTGTTCTTGTCCACAACAGCCTGCAGTGTAGCAGCAAGCTTCTGCATAGGACCCTGGAGTGAACCAACCAGCATTGCGAGAAGTACATCTCTTGATGGGATCTTTGAAAGAGCGTTAACGCCTGCTGCGTCATAGATCTCTTCGCCGATGTAACCAGCCTTAAGAGCGAACTTCTTGTTCTCTGTGTTATCAGCGAACTTACCGAGAATTCTTGCAGGTGCTGTCTGATCGTCGTCTGAGATAGCGATAGCAGTTGTACCCTCGAGTACGTTTGTGATATCGTCAAGACCTGCGTTCTTGAATGCAAATCTGAGGAGTGTGTTCTTCTCTACGAAGTACTTAACTCCAGCCTCTCTCATTTCCTTTCTGAGCTTTGTATCGTCCTCAACGGTGATACCCTCGTAGCTTACGAGTACGCCCGCAGCGGAATTCTTGATGAGATCTGTAAGCTCTGCAACTCTTTCCTGCTTAGCAAGTAAAACCTTTTCACTTGGCATTTCTAATTTCACCTCTTTGTATTAATTTACAAAGCGTATACTAAAAGAAAAATCCCTTTCGTTCAAGACATGGTCTGACAAAAGAGATACAAAGTCGATATTAACTTTGCTATTCTTTCCTCGGCTGGACTTACTTGTTTGCCAACTGTCTTTAGATACGAATGCTTATATATTATAGCAAGCCCCTGACGATTTGTCAAGGGCTTGCACAATGAATATTGTAAACTTTTTATTAACTAGCCTATATCCGTTTAATTCACCTTAGAATGGATCTCGCACCTCACAGTACACATATGAAGAGTATTCAGCAATAAGCTGATCCAATGCGGCTATAATCAAACGTTTGTCATTCAAGCCGTGAACCTCCTGTCTTTTGGCTTTCACTTGTATATACACACCGCAGCGAAAAAGGTTACATATATGACGAAAATTTTATAACTATGTTTATATTTTAATATTTGCTATTAACGACTTTAAAATGGGCAAAAAAAAATGCAGAGCAAACGGTGCTCTGCGGAAAATAAAATAAAAAAACTATGTGTAGAACAAAAGAAAGGAGACAACAAAACGGATGTTAAATCAAACAAATATTGTTCAATATCCTTAACATCAATTAAATTATAACCTTTTTTGCTCCGCAAGTCAAGAAAAAGTTGCAAATAAACACCCCGCTGGCAAAAATTTCAGCAGACTGCACAAAAACCAATGCGGAATTTTACCACATAAATCAACATTTACGCATTCAAACTAAATTATAGCTAAATTTATAAATTCATTTAACCTTTTATGCCCTTTTGGTTCAAATTTTAAAAACAGGACAAGCCGTATCAAAGTTTTCATATGCCTGCCCTGTTCTTATTTATATGTGGAACGCAAAAGGAGAGTCCGCAGCTGCGCAGTTTTGCGGCATTAACTGATGCCTGCAAACCGTTTTGCAAGCAAATTTGTTCGCAAGTGAATTTGTTCAAAAGCGAACTCATTCGCTTTTTGTCCTACTTACGGTGCAAACCCTGTGAATTTTTTCATAAGCCGAACACGGACTCACCTTTCACGTCCCACCTATCGGGTGGGACGTTACCCACGCTGTTCAGAGGGACGTTTCCCGATCCTCAGACCTTGCTTTCCAGCATATCGCTGTCCTTGAAGAAAAGGGAAATGCACCAGATCGCAGATACTGCCACCAGAATGTATACGATCCTTGAAAGCACAGCTGTCTGACCTCCGAAAATAAATGCCACAAGATCAAAGCTGAAAATTCCCACGAGTCCCCAGTTTATTCCGCCGATTATCAGCAGAGTAAGCGCTATTTTATCCAGCACTGTTATCCTTCCTTTCTGCGGAGATATCTGTGTTCTCCGTTTCTGCTCATATTATTGACAGCTCAAACAAAATTATACGCCGATTTTTGTATTTTAAATTTTTTTAAAATTTTCTGCCCCAAAAAACATTCCCTGATTGTTTAAAACAGAAAAAAACTGCATAAAAATCTTTGGAAACCACTAGACAAAATTTATTAATTATGTTATAATAAATCTGTATTTAAACGTTTAAGATTATTTGTATGTACATTATTTATATAAGGGGTTTTTCTTGTGAATAAAATTGACTTGAATTACAGCTTCAAAGGGGTAAACTGCGTTAAAATGCAGACTGAGAAGTATACGGCTGTTATCGCTCCGTCAATGGGTGCGGCAGTTCTCAGGCTTCATGACGATAAAAACGGCATCGAGGTTTTCCGTTACAGAGAAGACTGCACAGCTCAGCAGATCGACGCTCAGCGTGAGATCTGGGGACTTCCTACTCTTTATCTCCCCAACCGTTTCGACAGGGGAATAATAAAGACTTCGGACGCTGTTTATCATCTTCCTGTGAATGAAACAAAGTTTGACAATCATCTTCACGGCTGGGTGCATCTGAGATCGCACGATGTTGAAAGCAGTTCGGCAGATGATAAAAAATGCGTTTTGGTGACATCGTTTACATTTGACAAAAATGATGAAATGTACGGTTGTTTCCCAATAGATTTCAAGATATCATACAGATTCACTCTTTCCGATGAGGAGGGTCTGACTCACGAAGTCACGCTCACAAATAATTCGGACAAGGCTCTGCCTGTTTCAATATGCACCCACACCTGCCTTAATGCGCCTATGTGTGATGGCGGACAGGAAAGCACTATGAGATTATCAGTTCCGATAGGCGAAAAGTGCGGACTTACTGACAGATTCCTGCCTGATGAAAAATTCCTCCCTCTCACCGACTGGGATATGAAATATAAAAACGGCACTAAAGTCCCAACAGGTCAGGTCATAGAGAACGATATGTACAAAGCTGAAATGAACACATACAAGGGAAAGGATTTCTACGGCACAGTTATAACCGACACAGCGAACGGTCATACGCTCTGCAATGAAGTATCAAAGGAATACAAGTTCTGGAATATGTGGAACCATGACGGCGACAAGGGTTATTTCTGCCCTGAGCCTATGACAGCTATGATAAATTCTCCTAACCTCAGTCTTCCCCGTGAAGTTTCGGGATATACCGAGCTTGGAAAGGACGAAAGCTTTAAATGCTGGCAGAGATTTTTTACTGAATAGCCTGCAAAGTTCAATGATTTTTATTGACGGCGGAGCATACGCTCTCACGTCTTAATAAAACTAATAAATAACGAAAACAAAGAAAACAAAAACTTTTTTGAAAGGTGGAAAAATTGATGAAATTCGGATTTTTTGACGACGTAAACAAGGAATACGTCATCACAAACCCAAAAACTCCATATCCGTGGATAAACTACCTCGGAACACAGGAGTTCTTCTCACTCATCTCCAACACAGCAGGAGGATATCACTTCTACAAGGACGCAAGACTGAGAAGGATCACTCGTTACCGCTACAATAACGTTCCTGTTGATATGGGCGGAAGATACTTCTACATAAACGATAACGGCGATATCTGGTCACCCGGCTGGAGCCCTGTAAAGAAGGATCTTGACAACTATTCATGCCGTCACGGTATGGGTTACACCATCATCAAGGGTGAGAGAAACGGCATCGAGGCTGAGGTAACTTTCTTCGTTCCTCAGAACTACAACGGCGAAGTTCAGAAGATGGTAATAAAGAACACTTCCGATAAGAAAAAGAGCTTCAAGCTTTTCTCTTTCATCGAATGGTGTCTTTGGAACGCTCAGGACGACTCAACAAACTTCCAGAGAAACTTCAACACAGGAGAAGTTGAGATCGAGGGTTCTACTATCTACCACAAGACAGAATACAAGGAGAGAAGAGATCACTTTGCATTCTATACAGTAAACGCTGATATCTGCGGATACGATACCGACAGAGAGTCATTCATGGGTCTTTACAACGGCTTTGAAAATCCTCAGACAGTTGTTGCAGGTCAGCCTTCAAACTCTGTTGCAGATGGCTGGTCACCGATCGCTTCACACTGCATCGACATCACACTTGACGCAGGCGAGGAAAAGACTTTCGTATTCGTTCTCGGCTATGTTGAGAACGGCAAGAATAAGTGGAACGCTGACGGTTCAATGAACAAGTCAAAGGCTTACGAGATGATCGAGGCTATGAACACAGCTGAAAAGGCTGACAAGGCGCTTGCTGAACTTAAGAAAACATGGAATGCTCTGCTTTCACAGTACCACGTTGAAACTGCTGACGACAAGCTCAACAGAATGGTAAACATCTGGAACCAGTATCAGTGTATGGTAACATTCAATATGTCAAGATCTGCTTCATACTTCGAGAGCGGTATCGGCAGAGGAATGGGATTCAGAGATTCTAACCAGGATCTTCTCGGATTTGTTCACCAGATCCCTGAAAGAGCAAGAGAAAGAATACTCGACCTTGCTGCTACTCAGCTTGAGGACGGCGGATGCTATCACCAGTATCAGCCTCTTACAAAGAAAGGCAACGACGAGATCGGCGGAGATTTCTCAGACGATCCACTGTGGATGATCCTTTCAACAGCACAGTACATCAAGGAAACAGGCGACTACTCTATCCTTGACGAGAACGTTCCTTACGATAATGATGAGAGCAAGGCTCAGTCAATGATGCATCACCTTAAGCAGTCATTCTGGCACGTTGCAGAGCTTGTTGGTCCTCACGGACTTCCGCTTGCAATGAGAGCAGACTGGAACGACTGTCTTAACCTCAGCTGCCACTCTGACACTCCTGGTGAAAGCTTCCAGACATACACTTCACCTAAGTATGGCGAGGACAAGTTCAGCCGTGTTGCTGAGTCTGTAATGGTAGCAGCTATGATGGCTTACATCGGACCTGAGTACATCGCACTCTGCAAGTACAAGGGACTTGATGAAGAAGCTGCAAAGGCTGAAGAAGCTGTAAAGACAATGAACGAGAACACAATGAAGTACGGCTGGGACGGCGAATGGTTCCTCAGAGCGTACGATGACTTCGGCAAGAAGGTCGGCTCACACGAGTGTGAAGAGGGCAAGATCTTCATCGAGCCACAGGGCTTTGCTGTTATGGCTGGTCTTGGCAAGGAGTCAGGCAAGGATATCCTTACACTTGACAGCGTAAAGAAGTATCTTGATACAAAGTATGGTCTTGTTCTTAACAACCCTGCATTCACAAAGTACTACATTGAATACGGTGAGATCTCAACATATCCAGGCGGATATAAGGAGAACGCAGGTATCTTCTGCCATAACAACGCATGGATAATCTGTGCTGAGGCTGCCGCTGGCCGTGGAGATCAGGCATTTGAATACTATTCAAAGATCGCTCCTGCATACCTTGAGGACATTTCAGACCTCCATAGAACTGAGCCATACGTTTACGCTCAGATGATCGCAGGTAAGGATGCTAAGCGTCACGGTGAGGCAAAGAACTCATGGCTGACAGGTACTGCAGCATGGAACTTTGTAGCTATCTCACAGTTCATTCTCGGTTGTATCCCTGCATATGAGGGACTTAAGATAGATCCTTCTATCCCTGCTGAGTGGGACGGCTTTAAGCTCACAAGAAAGTTCCGTGACAACACATACAACATCACAGTAAAGAACCCTGACCACGTTTCAAAGGGTATAAAATCTGTTACAGTTGACGGCGTCAAGGTAAACGGCAATATCCTCCCTGTATTTGAAAAGGGTACAGCTCACGAAGTTGAAGTTGTAATGGGTTAATAGATACGCAAAACTATAAAATAAAATCAGACGGAGTATTTCAATAGGAAATGCTCCGTCTTTTTTAGTACATTCAAATTTATATCTTTTTATCTGCAAACAAAAAAGGACGGATAAAAATATCCGTCCCATATTGCATTATTTATAGGAATCAGTTGCCGTACTTTGCAGTATTTACCTTGATTCCAGGACCCATTGTAGAAGCTACAACGATGCTCTTAAGATACTGACCCTTAGCAGCAGCAGGCTTAGCCTTTACAACTGCGTCGATAAGTGTGTTGAAGTTCTGCTCAAGCTTTTCAACACCGAATGAAGCCTTACCGATAGGGCAGTGAATGATATTTGTCTTGTCAAGACGGTACTCGATCTTACCAGCCTTAGCGTCTGTAACAGCCTTAGCTACGTCAGGAGTAACTGTACCAGCCTTTGGGTTTGGCATAAGTCCACGAGGTCCGAGAACCTTACCAAGTCTACCAACAACACCCATCATATCAGGTGAAGCGATAACTACGTCGAAATCCATCCAGTTTTCCTTTGTGATCTTATCTACAAACTCCATGCCGCCGACATACTCAGCGCCAGCTGCCTTAGCAGCCTCGTACTTATCTTCCTTACAGAATACAAGAACCTTAACCTTCTTACCTGTTCCGTTAGGAAGTACAACAGCGCCTCTTACCTGCTGGTCAGCGTGTCTTGAGTCAACGCCCAGACGAATGTGAAGCTCGATTGTTTCATCAAACTTAGCCTTTGCGCTGGCTGCTGCAAGTTCAAGTGCCTCTGCGGAATCATACTGCTTAGACTTGTCAACAGTCTTTGCGCTGTCAACATACTTCTTGCCATGTTTCATTAATATTTCCTCCTCGTTAAGTGGTAATACCGACCGAAAACGCCGGTTAGCGGAATAATCCTCCCACCATTGCCTGTATCACTCTGATACAGCTGCGAATTAATTAATCTTCAACTACAACGCCCATTGAACGGCATGTACCTGCGATCATGCTCATTGCAGTTTCAATGTTTGCCGCATTAAGGTCAGGCATCTTCTGCTCAGCGATCTTCTGAACCTGCTCTTTTGTGATTGTAGCAACCTTAGTCTTGTTAGGTACGCCTGAACCGGACTCGATCTTGCAAGCCTTCTTGATGAGAACTGCTGCAGGAGGAGTCTTTGTGATGAATGTGAATGATCTGTCAGCATAAACTGTGATCACAACAGGGATGATAAGACCGATATCGTTCTTAGTTCTCTCGTTGAAATCCTTTGTGAATGCCATAATGTTTACACCGTGCTGACCAAGAGCCGGACCAACCGGTGGTGCAGGAGTTGCCTTTCCTGCAGGAATCTGAAGCTTTATATAGCCTACTACCTTCTGTGCCATTATATTGCACCTCCATAATTAAGTGGTAAGGCGAGCCTTTTTCAGCTCTCCCACGTTTTTGGAAGATAACTTCCAATACGAATGTTTTTTCCCTCTGACTTTGTGCAGCCTTTTACTTATCCTCAGGCTTGATCTGTGTTATCGGGAGTGTTACTACTGTTTCACGACCGAACATAGATACTGTAACGTCCGCAGTCTTTTCCTCAAGGTCGAGTTTTTCAACTGTACCTGTGAAGCCGTCGAACGAACCGCCGATGACCTCTACGCTGTCGCCTTCCTTGATATTGACCTCCACAACAGGAGCGCCTGTATCAACGCCCAGCGCAGCTACCTCTTTGTCTGAAAGAGGTACAGGCTTTGATCCCGGACCAACGAAACCTGTAACTCCTCTGGTATTTCTTACGATATACCATGAGTCATCAGTAAGTACCATTTTTACAAGCACATAGCTTGGGAAAAGCTTTTTTTCAACTTCTGATGTCTTGTTGCCCTTGATCTCCGTTACTGTTTCCAGCGGGATCCTTATTTCGGGAATAAGATCATGAAGCTTTCGGTTTTCAACAACCTTTTCAATATTTTGCGCAACCTTATTCTCATAACCGGAATAGGTATGGACTACATACCACTTTGCTTCTTCTGACATGAAATTACCTCCATATTGATGCTGTAAAAACCGTTTCCGCCGATGATGTCTTCATCAGCTTCCGATGCTGAGCAATGCCTGAATAGCCTTGCCAAGACCTGTGTCAACTGCGAAAAGGAATATCGCCATCACTACCATTACAGACAGAACAACGCCTGTATTGTTGATGACCTGCGACTTTGTCGGCCATACGACCTTCTTGATCTCAGCCTTGAGATCTCTGAAGTATCTTCTGATACCGCCTTTTTTCTTAGCCTTCTCTGCGCCCTTGATCTTCGCATCTTTCTTGGAAGACTTAGTAATCTCCTTATCCTTAGCCATAAGATATAGCTCCTTTCAGATTACTTAGTCTCTTTGTGAAGAGTGTGCTTCTTGCAGAACTTGCAATACTTGTTCATTTCAAGTCTGTCAGGGTCATTCTTCTTGTTCTTCTTTGTGTTGTAGTTTCTCTGCTTACACTCAGTACAAGCAAGTGTAATCTTTACTCTCATTTCGGCACCTCCTGACGAAATTTATACTCCGCAAGAACTATCGGAGTACGTCTTTGCCTCCCTCATGCGCTCAGGCGAAAGCCCTGCGCAAACCCCGCTTTACAGCGGAATTCTGAGGTAACTTATGATTTTTGCCGCCGTAAAAACAGCGCAAAAAAATAGACCTCATAAAGAGGTATATATATTATAACATACCCGCACAAGCCTTGTCAAGTATTTTTATTAATTTTCTGTAAATTTTATATTTAATTAAAATACAAAGCGGCAGAAGTCATCACCTCTGCCGCAATACATCACGATCTATCAGCTTACCTTCAGCCATGCGCAGGCAATATCCAGCGCCTCATAAAGGCTGTCCTTCTTAGCTGTCTTTACGATAGCCTCGTTCGGCGGAAGCTTTATATCAGTTGCCATTTTTCTTATCATTACCTTATTAGCAACGTCAAGCTTGCCTATCTTTTCAGTACCCTGAATTTCTATCATTACAACGAACTCGTCATACATATTTCCGAAATAAATAGTGTTGCCTTTTCTAACCAGCGGCAGACCCTTATATGTGAAGAAACCCTTTTTCTCTGTTGTACTTGCCATAATATCTCCTCCGTTCTGTATAATTATGTCTATTTTCTTCCAACCTTAGCGTACTGTAATTATTATAACATATATCAGACAAAAAATAAAGCGTTTTTTCAAACTTTTTTCATAATTTTCACATACGCTTGGGTCGCAAAGCGGCAGATATCATTATAACCCTCATCCGCCGCATACTTTGTCGATTTCGCTGTGGTATCAAGACCTTAGTAGTTATCGTCTACCTCGATGCCATTTTTTACGTTATCCATATTTTTCAGAAGTGTGTCTATCCATGTTGACTGTATCCTGAAAGATGTTCTGCCGTTAAGTTTTACGATATATCTTCTTGCGGTATCCTTGTAAAGCTCGATAACGTCCTCGCCGCCGTCCGCTCTCTTTTCTGTGATAGTTACTACGCTTTCGCCCTCAGGGTCTTTGAAGTATATCTCAGATGTCGGGCAGGTCATAATGTACTGGTAAAGGCTCTTGAAGTTATCCACATCAAGCTCCTTGCCGTCAAGTTTAACGCTTGTAACATCTGCTGCGCTGCCGTCGTCAAGAGTTTCGCTGCTTGAACCGTTGCTTGTTATTTCATAGGTCGTCTTTTCACCGTTATGCTCGATAGTGATCTCGGACAGGTCAACAAGGTAGTTCGTTGTCATAATGCTGGATATAACGTCCTCGATCTTGAATGTTGCCCAAGGCAGGCTGTCTGTGCTGACAACATAGACGCAGTCTGCGCCCTTTACGCCTTCGAGATAGCAGTAATATCCCTTTGACGTGTCGGTGACATTGCCCTCATCATCAGTTTCATAGGCTTCATTTCCTATGCTGAGCTTATAGTCGTACTCGTCACCCTTAAGGTTTACTGTGCAGAATGGATCGTCAAGTCCGTATTCCTTCTTTACATCATCGTCTGGGTTCACAGCCACACATTCTGTCGCTGTAAGTCCCCACATTCCGTGAGTAACTGTATTGGAGCCTGTGATGTTGAGGTATGCAAAGATAGGTGATGATATTACCTGACTGGAGAGCATTCCCTCTATACCCTGCGGATCGTTCTCAAATTTGACTTCGTAATCCCAGTCTTTTCTGCTGATAGTTTCCGTACCATAGTCAGGCCATTCATCATCTGACGGCTTTGCTATAAGCGTAAGGTCAGTATATGATGTAACAGGGTCGGTATAGTAGGAAAGCTTTGTTGCAAGCACCATATAGACATTTGAGCTATCGCTCGTCTTTACATAAAGATACCTGCTCTCAGGAGCTTCCGAACCGATATAGAATGTGGCTGTGGTATCGTCGCTGTATGTTATGTCAACTGTTGCAGACGGCTGGTCAAGACCGTATTTTGAAAGGTCAGCGGCATTTTCCTCAACGAGTTTTTTAGCTTCAAGCTCGCCGCAGTTTGTGCGCAGGCTGTCCTTTTTGGTGGAATTCTGATTTATTCCGGAAAGCTGTTCTATCGTCCAGCCCGATTTGCCCGATGATGGCTTTGACAGGTCGAACTCACCGTATGTGTTGGTGACATGGACAGCCGTTATATCGTCTGCGGTCTTTTCAAGGATAATAACGCTTTCGTCCTCGCTGCTTGCTGCGGCAGAGGAAGAGGACGATGAACTGTCCTTATCCGCTCCGCCGTTTTCAGAATTGAGAAACAGCATAACTCCCGCAAGGCTTGCTGCGATAACGCCGCATATGATTATTCCCTGTACTTTTCCGTTCATAATTTAAAACCTCGGTTACTTATTCTTTCTTCTCAGCCATACAACTGTACCTACTGCAAGAACTGCAAGAGGGATAACTGCGCTGAATGTCCA
>Ga0129310_1001411_pt1 | contig 21194 bp, 16 predicted proteins | sample Go1ome_2_FD_94433 | JGI IMG/M metagenome (GOLD analysis project Ga0129310, IMG submission 94433) | Western lowland gorrila individual fecal microbial communities from Wisconsin, USA - Go1022A metagenome | ecosystem: Host-associated > Mammals > Digestive system > Large intestine > Fecal | place...
ATAGCCTATATATACTCGGTGTACTACTTCTAATTCTTCTTCACACAAAGCGAGCCTTTTTTCGCCGCCAAAATTCCGCTGGTCATTTTCCTGGGCGTCGTATGCGGATTGGTGTCGCTGTACTTCACACGCGTGATGAACATGATGGAGAATTTCTTCAAACGCTTCAAACACCCGGCGCTGCGCGTGGCCTCCGGATGCTTGATGCTTTCGTTGCTCGTATTTCTGTTTCCACCCCTCTATGGTGAAGGCTACTCGTCCATCGAAGGACTGCTCAACGGAGATACCTCGTCCATACTTAATGGTTCTATGTTCTACGGCGAAGGTTCCAGCCATTTGGTAATCATTGCTTTCATTGCTATGATTATTGCCACCAAGGCCGTGGCCACCTCCGCCACCAATGGTGCCGGGGGCGTAGGCGGCACATTTGCACCCTCGCTATACGTCGGATGCATGACCGGATTTCTATTTGCCTACGTCACCAATCTCGTGGCACCCGAGGCGCTCATTTCGGACAAAAACTTTGCACTGATGGGTATGACCGGCGTCATGTCCGCTGTTATGCATGCACCACTTATGGCCATATTCCTCACCGCTGAACTCACAGGCGGATACCAATTGTTCCTACCACTGCTTATCGTCTCGGTAGTGTCATACGGCACCATACGACTGTTCCTGCCTTACAGCATATACGCGATGCGACTGGCTCAGCGCGGCGAGCTGCTGACACACCACAAGGATAAAGCCGTACTCACACTTCTCAAAGTCTCCAACGTCATCGAAAACGACTTCCTGCCTGTACGGCCCGATATGAACCTCAAACAAATGGTCGATACGATATCGCGCAGCCACCGCAACCTCTTTCCCGTACTCAGCCAAGACGGACGTCTGCTCGGCATAGTACTGCTTGACGAGATACGCAACATTATGTTCCGCCCCGACTTGTACAAGAAGATGTACGTGGACATGTTTATGTCAACGCCGCCGGCCACCATACATATCAGCGACACGATGGACTCCGTGATGAAAACCTTCGACCAAACCGCTGCTTGGAACCTCCCGGTCGTTGATGCCGATGGAAAATATATAGGGTTTGTTTCCAAAAGCAAAATCTTCAATAGCTACCGCCGAGTCCTACGCCACTACTGCGAGGACTGACCATCATAGATACATTGCAACCCGACAAAAGAGCCGGACATAAGCATAGTATATGTCCGGCTCTTTTTATTGGTTATGAGCAAATTATCCACACCATGTCTATAATACATGGCATGGCGGCTGTCACTGTAATTTGGCGGTCGAACCTATCGTGGTCGAAATCTTGCCCGAAGGAATATCGGATGCGTCTTCCACCACCACAACATCATAATTGAGTACGGCAATGCCCAAAGCCTTACCCTCGGCAGCAATGTCACATACGATTTGCATGGCGTGGCCGCCGACAGCGGCATCGCGCTTAAAAGGAATCTCGAAGCCGTAAGGCGGGATGATATTTGTGCCCAAACGCACCCCGTCAACAAAGTACGTGGCCGACGTAATCAACGCCTTCTTGCCCGGCTCGTTATTCTTGATGTTTACCGCAGTAATTTTCAGCGTTTCGCCTTTGACCACGTATATCACGTCGTCCACGACAGTGGCATCTTCAATGCTGATAGAAAGATCCACATCCGGAGTGTCATCGTCATCGCCACACGATACAAAGGCGGTCATGGGCAGGCACGCCAGCAAAGGCAGCACCAAAAGCTTCAGAAATTTTTTCATATTGTCCGTTTACTTTAATGTTGTTTTAAGTATATAAATATAACGTCCGGTGCGCGTTTTTATTGCCGCTACTGCGCGCCTATAGCGCATACCACACCCGACATCCGCCACCGGCCGGTAATTAAACATTAATTTAATATCCACAGCTGACAACGTAAGCGAATTATGAGTAATTTTGCCCGAAATTAGCATATAGTCGGCTAATAGATTACGTAATTAGACCAAAATACACAATTAGAATAATGCTTACTACAGATAAAAATGCGGGGTTGACGTCTGCACAAGTCGAGGTCAGCCGCCAAGAACATGGCACCAACGTACTCACGCCGGTGGCTCGCAAATCTCTCTGGAAACTTTTCTTGGCTAAATTTAGCGATCCTCTCATCGCCATCCTTATGGTGGCCGGAGTGTTGTCGCTACTCATATCCTTATACGAGTACTTTTGGCTGGGACATGACAGCGGAACCTTCTTCGAACCTTTGGGCATATTCATGGCTGTGATATGTGCCACTTCACTGGCCTTCTTCTTTGAGATGCGTGCCGAAAAAGAATTTGCCCTGCTCAACACCGTAAGCGATGACGAGCCGGTGCAGGTGGTACGCAACGGAGACACCATCAGCATCCCGCGGCGCGATGTTGTTGTAGGCGACATCGTCATTCTCAACACCGGTGACGAGGTGCCCGCTGACGGCGAGTTGGTCGAAGCCGCCTCGCTACATGTCGATGAATCAACACTCACCGGCGAACCCTTGTGCGCCAAAACTATAGATCCATCGGAATTTGACCCGGAAGCCACGTTCCCATCTAACGTAGTGATGAAAGGCACCAAAGTCATGGAAGGCCACGCCATGATGCAGGTCTCTGCCGTGGGCGACAATACCGAGCACGGTAACGTCTTCCGAGCATCCCAGATAGACAACAGCATCAAGACCCCGCTGATGTTGCAATTAGAGCGCCTTGGCTCAATGATTGCTCGCATCAGCTATGTCATAGCCGCTATCATCATCATCGGACGCATGGGCATATACTTCTCCGATTTCAATGGCAACTGGCTGGACGCACTCCAGTATGGCCTGAACACCTTCATGCTGGCCGTAGCGTTGCTCGTGGTGTCCGTGCCCGAAGGCCTGCCCATGGCTGTAACGCTGAGCCTGGCGTTCTCGATGCGGCGTATGCTCAAAACCAACAACTTGGTACGACGCCTCCACGCATGCGAAACTATGGGTGCCACCACTGTGATATGCACCGACAAAACAGGTACATTGACACAAAACCAAATGCGCGTCGCAGATATGGACGTCTTCGGAGATGTACCTTCTGAGATACTACATGCCGCCATTGCCGCCAATTCCACAGCCCAATTGGACCGCAAGGATCCGGAACGCCCCTCCGTATTGGGCAACCCAACCGAGGGCGCGCTGCTGCTGCACCTCGATAAAACCGGCATCGATTATGAGAAAATCCGTGCATCGTATGACATCGAAGCCGAGCTGCCCTTCACCACCGGTCGCAAATATATGGCCACAGTAGTGCGCGATGCCTCCGGACGCCGCATTCTTCTGGTCAAAGGCGCTCCTGAGATTGTATACGACATGTGCGGCAACATCCCTGAAGACGCACCGCGCATGCATATCGAAGGCCTGCTGGCTCGCTATCAAGAGCAAGCTATGCGTACCTTGGGCTTTGCATACGCCATCATAGGAGCGGACGAACAGTGCCCAATATACGAAGATGCAGTACACTGCTCACAACTAACATTCATAGCCGTGGCAGCCATTGCTGATCCTGTGCGCGCCGACGTACCCGAAGCGATACGCGAGGTCATTGGCGCAGGAGTAGCCATCAAGATTGTCACGGGGGACACCCCGCGCACTGCTCGCGAAATTGCACGACAAGTAGGCCTGTGGAACGATGCCACTGACACCTTGGAAACGGCCACAATCACTGGTGCTGATTTTGAAGCCCTCAGCGATGAGGAATTACGCCGCCGACTACCGTCTATAAAGATTATAGCCCGTGCACGTCCCATGGACAAGAAACGTCTGGTGGAAACCCTGCAAGATATGGGCGAAGTGGTAGCCGTCACAGGCGATGGCACCAACGATGCCCCGGCTCTGAAAGCCGCACAGGTAGGACTGGCTATGGGTGACGGAACCGCCGTAGCCAAGGAAGCAGGAGACATTACAATCCTGGACAACTCGTTTACATCCATAGGTCGAGCCATCATGTGGGGCCGCTCGCTATACCGCAACATCCAGCGATTCATACTGTTCCAAATTACAGTCAACGTCACCGCATGCCTCGTGGTATTCTTCGGCGCACTCTTTGGACGCCAGTCTCCGCTAACAGTAACTCAGATGCTTTGGGTCAATTTGGCCATGGACACCTTTGCCGCTATGGCTCTGGCTTCTCTGCCTCCGTCACCGGATGTCATGCGTTCCAAGCCACGACGCGCCTCCGACTTCATAATCTCCCCTTCGATGTGGCGATTTATCATCGGTACGGGTGTGGCATTTTTCGCCATACTCACCGGGATATTCCTATTCCTCGAATACCATAGCGGTGCATCTATTCCGGACATACTGACTTCGGCAACCACACCACGCCACGAGCTGTCCACGTATGCGCTGACGCTGTTCTTTACAATCTTCGTCTTCGTGCAGTTCTGGAACCTCTTAAACGCACGCGCCTACGGCTCTCACCGCTCAGCATTGCATCTTGGCAACTGCCGCGGATTTATCACCATAGGTATGCTCATCGTCATTGGCCAGGTAATCATCGTGGAACTCGGAGGCCAATTCTTCAACGTCTGTCCTATACACATCCTTGACTGGTTGATTATCATCGCCGCTTCATCACTCGTAATGTGGGTCGGCGAAGTCCTCCGCTTCCGCCATCCCCGCTGACAATACTCCTCTATTTCACCTCATATCCATCGGGGCAAAACGCCAGAGCACGTATGCTCATTGACAATATCGAGATAAATGCTCAATCGGTTTCTTCAGTCAGAGACATACAAGATACGGACGCAGAAATCACCCCTGTCCCCGGCGGCGTCCAAGTCGTGACCGACACAGAAACGCCCGTCAGCATCTACACCATCGAGGGAATCCTCCTCGTAAATGCCGAGCCCGTACGAGGCCGCCGAACCTTCACCATCCCCTCCGTCGGTCTCTACATCATCGCCGCCGGCGACACCGTCCGCCGCCTCGCCCTCAGATAATCATACAAAGCAACCAAACAGAGCGAGCCGTGCTGGGTCAGCCCCGGCACGGCTCGCTCTGTTATACGAGATGGAATAATGTACCCCGGCTATTGTCGATGCTATATATCCCTATTTGAAAGTTCTAATACCATTGGGTGGTTAGAATCCAAGTATCACAATCGAATTCAAATTTTATTGATTTTTTGTCATCCGACATAGATATGGGAACAGTCCGTTTATATTCGAATTCCGGATATTCCCCTTGTACACAATACAATCCATCTATTGTAATTTTATTATTAGAAATACTGTATTCCCCAGACAAGTATTGAATGTCCATATTCTTATAGTGAGACCACCATATTCTTAGGGAACCATCGCTATAGAAATCAATTGTAATCAACTCGTTTCTAGCGCCAGTATAGCCTTCATAGACACCTTTCCATCTGGTGCCTTGAGAATAGATCATTTCTGCGGTGATTTGGTTAGCCGAATTTGGCTCGTTTGGATTGTTAGGTTCGTCTTTTTCATCTCCGCCGCAGGAGGCCAAGGCGAGTGCTATGAAGACGAACATGAGATACTGTAGTAGTTTGTCCATACGTTTTGCGTATTTGGTTGGCCTTACAGTCCTATCGACCGGTGGATAGATAAAAAGAAACGTGGACTGATTTGTCATATCGCTAAAGACGGTCCTGAGAAAACCTTAAGTGCAAGATATGAAAACAGCAGCCCACGCTATAGCGTGAGAACCGTCTTGTTATCAATTGCACTTGTTGAAAATTTCTCAGGTTTTCTTTAGCAAGATAAGCAAAACGCTTCTTAGAAAGTTAGTATGTCAAGACACTCCTCTGAGTGCTCCGCAAAATTAACTATTATTTTGGAATAATGTAGTATAATCTCACAGCCAAAGATGAGATTAACATTTTTTATAAGAGCTTCACAAGCAAATAGTCATCGGCTTACACTCCGACCAGGCGAGCAATGCGACCTATGCTGTCCTGCACGGCGGCACGCAGCCGACCTTGCGCATCACCGGGATAGCTGCTGCAATCCACAGCCCACGGCGCGTCCACGGCCACGCATCCGCCAAAAGAGAGGAAGGGCACGCCGTGAGCGGCGGCAAGGCGGCGAAGCGTGTCCACAACCTTGCCCTGCCCTGTCTGCTCGTCTATGCAACCCTCGCCGGAAACCACAAGGTCTATACCCTCCCACCGTATGGACTTAGCAAGATAAGCGGCACCATCGACACATCGTGCGCCAAGCACCGAAGCCAAAGCAAAGCCAAGACCTCCGCCGGCGCCGTCATATACCGAGCTGCGCCCCGGCCGGTGTTCCTGCCATTTACGCAATCGTTCGGCCAGCAGCGGCAAATCCTCCGGCAGAGCACCCTTCTGCGGCGCAAACATCAGCGCCGAAGGCTCGCCTATCGGTGCAACCAAAGGCACCCGCACATCGCATAGTCCGACAAGGCACTGACTTGCACGTGTTTCCAGCCCGTATTGGCTGAGCACACGCAACATTCCAGCGCCACCATCGCACGTTCCGGTACCCCCGATGCCAAGATATAGTGTATGCATCTGCGGATATTTGCCCATAATTAGCCGCAATGCCTCGCCAAGTCCCGCCGAATCCTTATCCATAACAATATCGCGCGACCTAGTATTGCCATAAGTAAGGACGCCGGCCTCCATAACGCCGACTGTGCCGTCCGACTTGACATAACATTTCGGGACACACGATTCGGGCTGTAGACCGTATATATGCGCAAGTATCATCGCAGTACCCTCGCCCCCGTCTGCCATGGGGAATTTTATGGATTCATAACCATATAACGACAATGTCGAGGCGATGCAATGCGCCGCTGTCTCAGCGCTCATAGTACCCTTGAATTTGTCCGGTGCAATAAGTATCATAAAAACAATATCTGATGACTAATTCTATAATATAATAATGTGTCCGCCGTCCTACACGGCCACAGCAAATACATTCCGGTTAAGACCTTAAATGCCCTAAACCTTAACTCAAAGGCATACTTTTCGCCCTAAAAAAAGCAATAGGGCCGCATCGCATTGCGATGCAGCCCCATGTTGTAGTCTTTAAGCTCGGAAGGCGGCTGCACTTGCCGCAGCTGCCTTACTTGCGGATACCAAGCTCTTTCTGAGCGATGATGGCACGGTAGCGAGTAATGTCTTTGCGCTTGAGGTAGTCAAGCAGGCGACGACGTTTACCGACCAGCATCTTAAGAGCGCGTTCGGTGGTATGATCTTTGTGATTTGACTTCAAGTGGTTAGTCAAATGAGCGATACGGACCGAGAATAATGCTATCTGGGCCTCAGGAGACCCGGTATCAGTCTTACCCTTACCGTACTTCTCGAAGATCTCTACTTTTTCGTCAGAACTTAAGTGCATTCTTAGAAAGTGTTAATACGTTAATGTTGAATTATTTAATTTGTCCGCGAGCGAACAAGCGGTGCAAAGTTACGACTTTTTTTTCTAACGGCAATGATTTTCAGAAAAAACATTCGATTCGTGAGATAATGCACCGGGTAAAGCTCTGCCCTATACACTCCCATGGTCTGTATACGCCCCGTATTGCTGTATTACTATTCTATTAACTGCATTTGTTTAGACTTTAACGTGCTTTCTCTACATTTTCATTCTTTTAGTTGGTGGATTTAAATAGAATTATTACTTTTGCATCTGTAAGTCCGCGAAGCCCTCTTGCCACATACTTCCGGAATGTTTGTTATGTCATAGGTTGCGATCGCGACCATCTATTCACCCCAAAGTGCTGAATTCTATACACGAATGCGCAGAAGAATAATAAGCAACATAGCCGACTGGCGTATCATCAGACACTTTCTCAAAGCGCCCCTACCCCAATGGGTCGTTTTGGTTGGTGACATACTTATAGTATTTTTCAGCGCTCTGATTACCATACTTCTTGGACACGGCGATCCTACGGCGGGATTTCCCGGATGGATATTTGATTGGCCTACTCGCGCAGGTGTTGTGGTAGCCGTATATGCCTTTATATTCTGCTTAGTAAAGCCGTACCGCAGTATCATACGACTGTCCGCCATCGAGGATACATACCACATAGCGTTGTCAGTGGTATTATCAAGTGCTGTTCTGTTTATTATCGATATAATTACACAGTGCTCCGCATCAGTACGCCTCGTGGGCATGTGGAACATATTTGTCATCGGCGTCATCACTTTTGCACTAATGACTGTGGTGCGATTGTTCGTCAAATATGTATACGATGCCGTGACATCCCTGGACGCCAACCGCAAACGCGTTGTGGTCCTTGGTTCGGCGCTTAATTCGTTCGCATTAGCCGCAGCATTACAAGCCGAAACCGGAGGACGATTCCGTCCGGTGATGATGCTGAGCCTTAACCACAGCAACATCAACACCACCATTAGCGGAATACCAATACGCGACTACAACCCCGACACCGTAGCTCAAGTTTTTGACGAATGTGGATGCGACACCTTGCTGTTTTTGGCCACTCAAATCGAATTTATGCGTAGCGGCGGCGCAGATGTGTTTCTCAACAACAACATCAAACTGTTGATGCTCAACCAAATCGAGGAATTCGACATCAATGACGACCAAATGCCGGACATATCACATCACATCCAAGATATTAAAATCGAAGACCTGCTTGGACGTGAACCTATCATCAACAACAATCCTCTGATAGAACAAAACATGCACGGCGCAGTAGTCATGGTTACCGGCGCCGGCGGCTCGATAGGCAGCGAGATTGTACGACAATTATGCCGTTTCGGCGCATCCAAGCTTGTACTCGTAGACCAGGCCGAAACCCCGATGCACGACTTGCAACTGGAGATTACACATGACTATCCGCACCAAGACATAGAACTATGTATCGCCGATGTGGCCAATAGTACACGCATGGAGCAAATTTTTGCCTCGCTCAGACCACGTTACGTATACCATGCCGCAGCCTACAAGCATGTTCCAATGATGGAATGCAACCCCACCGAAGCCATCACCACCAACGTCTTCGGCACCAAAAATTTAGCAGACCTGGCAGTAAAATACGGCGTCGACCGCTTTGTAATGATTTCGACAGACAAGGCCGTCAATCCAACCAATATCATGGGCGCATCCAAACGTATAGCCGAGATATACACCCAATCACTGGCCAACAAATTGCGCCACGAAAGCACAGACACATACACGCGCTTCATAACCACGCGTTTCGGCAATGTCTTAGGTTCTAACGGCTCGGTCATACCCCTGTTCCGCAAACAGATAGCCGAAGGTGGCCCCGTCACCGTCACACATCGCGATATCATACGCTACTTTATGACCATCCCGGAAGCCTGCTCTCTGGTACTCGAAGCCGGATGTATGGGTGCCGGCGGCGAAATATACATCTTTGACATGGGCAAACCGGTCAAGATTTATGACCTGGCCTCACGCATGATTTCTCTCGCCGGATTACGACCGGGCAAAGACATCCAAATCATCGAAACAGGACTGCGTCCCGGCGAAAAGCTCTACGAGGAACTGCTAAACAACCACGAGCAGATAATCACAACCAACCACAAGAAAATCATGATAGCAAAAGTACGGCTCTACGATTACGCCGATGTATGCTCTCGTCTGGAGAAACTGCGCACACTCACCATAGAAGGAAATGCCGCCGAGGTTGTGATGCAGATGAAACTCCTCGTCCCCGAATACAAATCACAAAATTCGGTATGGCAAGCTATCGATGCCCGTATAGACAAAAGCAAGAGCATCCACGAGCAGCCATAAGCCGGTAAGCATATTACCGACAGCGCAGACGCCACACACAATACACGCTATGCACAGCGCTTACGGCTCACAACACACAACGGGCATACGACAACCCATTCATCAGTATCCACTTTCAAAGAAAGATCATCCACAGATTAAAAACTATGACCAAACATCTGTGCACCATTCTCATAGGTGCAATCATAGCGACGGCCGCCCGGTCCGCGCACGCCACTGACTTCAAAGACATTTTCAACAACGAAAAATTAGGACAAATAATCAGTAATATAGGCCAAACCGTGGCCAACGCCACAGCCACAACCAAATTCACGGTAGACGACCTCGTTGGCACCTGGAAATACAAGTCGCCCGGCATATCCTTCCGTAGCGAAAACACACTGGCCAATATCAGCGGGGCCGCCGCAGCCACAGCCATCGAAGAAAAACTCGCGCCATACTACAAGCGTTCGCGCATGACCAAGGTCACCCTCACCGTAGACAAATCCCACAACTTTGCAATAAAGACCACCTACGGCACTTTCAAAGGCACCATCGAAAAATCATCGCAAGACGACATGCTTGTCTTCAAATTCAACGTTCTCGGCGCAGTGCCCATAGGCCACGTCAACGCCATGGCCACCAAATCAGACAATCAACTCAACATCACTTTTGATGCATCACGGCTTATAAATATCCTGAAAAGGCTGCCCAAAGTAGCCTCCAACACCTCATTTAGCACCGTAGCATCCATACTTGACAACTACGATAACATCTACATCGGCTTTCGCATGACACGCAAATAAACGTCGTACGCATCGCTCACCAAAAGCCTGCACGTCGTCCGCATACCCATACCCTCACGCTTTTTTGCCGGTTTTCGCAAGAATAATCCGCAAGAAAGCGCTAACTTTGCAGTGCATAACAAAATATGCCACGGCATACGCTCCCCAATGACCCATACACAAAAAAAAATACATACAACCACGCACGCCGCTATCGTTTATAATCCCCGCGTAATACACATGTGCCATCTGACCAAGACACTTACCTGCTGCATTATAGCTACCCTATCGGCTATATGCGGCTATGCGCAAGACCTCGGCACAGACACACACAAGCACAAAGATCCGGTGGTGCCACCGCCCACAGCATGGACCGATATGTTGCCTCTGGGCATACACCAAGACGCCGACATTGACACAACATACCTCAATTACAGCCGCCGCGCCATTCCCTCCGCCGTATCTGACGCCTGGGCCACCACCGGCAACTTCGCCGCTCAAGGCATCAATATGATATGGTGGCAGCGTCCGCATACCGATGCATTCTTTTTAAGCCAAGGTACTCGCACGTACCGTCCCGATGTATCCACTATGAAGTGGTACAACAGCCGAATACCGGTCACATTCCTATCCTACAACGCCTCCGGCGGCCGCGAAACGGCTCAGGAACGTCTCAAATGCGACTTCTCCGGCAACATCAACCGTCGCGCACAAGTCGGCGTACTTGCCGATTACATTTACTCCAAAGGCTCGTACTCCAACCAAGCCCTCAAAGACCTAATTTGGGGTTTCTCGGGATCATATATGGGCGACCGATACGAGTTCCAAGGCTTTTACAACCACTGGAATATGCTCAACAAGGAAACCGGAGGCATTACAGATGACCTATACATCACCGACCCGGCGAAACTGCAAGGAGGAGTCAGCAGCATCAACGCCAAGAGCATACCTACCAACCTCACGGCAGCGCACACACGTACCGTCGGCGGACAATTATACCTAAACAACCGCTATAAAGTTGGGTATTGGCACGAGGAACAGCCCTCGGGCGAAGACGGCGACACGATAGTCCATCGCACTTACATTCCGGTGACCTCGTTTGTTTGGACACTGCAATACGATTTTGACAAACACCTGTTTCTGAATTCCGCTCCGGGCGAGGCCTCCAAGTTTTTCGAAAACATATACCTCCAAGCCGATGGCACACGCGATGTTACACGTATGCACGCATTGACCAATACCATAGGCGTGTCGCTACTCGAAGGCTTCCATCGACTTGCCAAATTCGGTCTGTCGGCGTACTTCAAACATAGTCTCGAAAAATACTACCAGACAACCGTGACCACCCCGGACGGCAGCATCGCCCAAGAAACGACACTTGACCCCCTGCCCGAAGGTGTCGCAGCCATAGCCGCCAAACACAGCCGCTCGCTGGCCTGGGTGGGCGGACAACTCACAAAACAGCACGGCAGCATCCTAACCTACGAGGCCACAGGCGAAGTAGGCGTAATAGGAGATGCCGCCGGCGACCTGCACCTCGATGGCCGTGTCGACACACGCTTCCACCTGCTGGGAGACAGCATAAACGTGGGCGCATACGGGCGTTTCGACAATGCCCATGCACCATACTTGCTGCAAAACTATGTATCCAACCACTTTGCATGGCACAACGACTTTGGCAAGACACGAACCTTACGCATTGGCGGACGTATAACGCTCAATCGCTTCGGCACATCGCTGGATGTCGGGGTAGAAAACATCCAAAACCACATATACTTCGACACCAAAGGCCTGCCTCGGCAGCACGGCAGCAGCGTACAAGTATTCAGCGCCCGCTTGCAACAAAATTTCCGCGTAGGGGCATTGCATTGGGACAATAGCTTGACATACCAAACCAGTACCGATGAAAATGTCATCACTCTGCCCAAATTCGCAGTATACTCCAACCTCTATGCCACAGTCCGTATTGCCACTCTGCGCCTCCAATTGGGCGTCGATTGCAACTACTACACAAGCTATTACGCCCCCGCATACCAGCCGGCAACCGCCACTTTTCACCAACAACGCGACCTCAAGCTCGGCAACTATCCCTTTATGAACGTCTACGCCAATATGAAACTCTCAAAGGCACGCTTCTACGTAATGATGTCGCACATCAACCAAGGATGGTTCGGAGACAACAAATACTTCTCGACTCTGCACTACCCCCTCAATCCACGCCGCTTCCAAATCGGCGTCTCCGTTGATTTTGCCAACTAAACGCCACTGTCTGCCTACAAGCTATAAAGTCAACAGCTAATGCCACATTAGTCCTTCCGCTTTTCCCAAATAATAGATGGATAATAACGACAACAACCATAAACTTCGCTCTCGGCGTCCAATATCGGGGAAAAAAAGGCCTATATGGATGCTCGTCGCACTGCTACTGCTTGTAATCGGGCTAATGTCAGCCCTCTATAAATGCAGCCGCGAAGCCCACACTCCGCTTTTCGGACCGGATGGATATCCGGCACACTCGGACGGCGATACGCTCGACATAGCCATCGAAATCACCCCCTTAGGCTACAACATCTCGGGAGACACTATCTCAGGCATAGACTACGACATCATACGCGACCTCAGCCACCTACACCATCGCCCCGTCAAACTCCATCCCTTTGCTCCACTGGAATACGCACTCGGCGGCCTTAATATCGGAGCTTTTGACATCGTAGTGTCATCCCTACAATCCACTACACAACTCAAAGGACTTGTGGACGTAACCGAGGCTGTTTATATCGACCGCTACGTTATGGTCTCCGCCAACTCGAAGGACACCACAGCCACGGCGGCGACTCTCGTTGGTGACACCGTATGGATTCCGCGCGGATCGCCGGTGCGAGCCAGCCTCATTAACTTGGGCCGCGAACTCGGAGACACCATATATATCGATGAAAGTCAGGCGCTCACCACCGAACACCTATTAATGCTTACGGCTGCCGGACGCATACGCCGCGCCATCGTTGCTCAAGGCGAAGCCCGCATCGCCGCCTCGGCCGACCCACGATTACACATCTGCGCCCCGGTCACCTTCAACCAGTTCCAAGTATGGGCTGTAGCCAAGAATCGCGCGGACAAACTGCTCGACACACTAAACAATTGGTTGACCGCATACAAAGCCTCGCCGCGCTACGCCAATCTGCTGCAACACTACCGCCTCAGCCGCTGACGTCCTAAACCCCGTGCCGGAAATGTCCGCCGACTTAATCAGCAGGAACCCGGCAGCGAGATAACCCGAAAAGCACTCCTCCGCAAGGCTCATGCACGCGTCAACACCTGACACCGCTCACATCCTTCCAATATTATATACGCCCAATCAAAAAAAGGAGCATTTACAGCCTCGGCAATCGAAAAAAAATAGCTAAATTTGCAGTCTAAAAATCAGGGGCGTAAAAAGCTCGATGTCGGCACTGCGACACCAAGCCGCCATACGTCTCACCAATACTTATTAACGTCACTACACACAATGCCCAGCGACGACATACATATACATACAGCACTCGTCTCGGTATATCACAAGGACGAAACCTTGGAGCGCATTATTGCCATACTCGCTGACAAAGGCGTGAGGCTCCTCTCCACCGGCGGCACCCGCGCTTGGATACAGCAATGCGGCCATCGGTGCGATGCAGTAGAAGATGTTACCGGTTACCCATCGATTTTGGGCGGACGCGTCAAGACACTTCACCCCGGCATCTTCGGCGGAATACTCAGTCGGCGCAACAACACGCAAGACAGTGTCGAATGTGCTCGCTACGGCATAGAACCCATCGATATGGTCATCGTTGACCTCTACCCTTTTGCCGAGACAGTGGCGCAAGGCGCATCGGAAGCGGACATTATCGAAAAAATCGACATAGGCGGAATCTCGCTTATACGCGCCGCCGCCAAAAACTTCCACGATGTGGCCATCGTTTCATCGCGAGACCAATACGCATATATTCTGGACGTGTTTGCACAGCACGGTGCCGCCACCACGTCCGACATACGCCGTCGTCTGGCGCGTGAGGCCTTTGCCGTCACCAGCCGTTACGACAGCCTTATCTTCGGATACTTTGACGATACATGCGGCGATGCCCCCTCTGCATTGCGCACAGCCATCGACGGCGTGCGCCCCCTGCGATACGGCGAGAACCCACACCAGCGAGGTTGGTTCTTCGGCAACTTCGAATCAATGTTCGAGCAGTTGCACGGCAAAGAAATATCGTACAACAACCTGCTGGACATCGATGCAGCCACAGCCCTCATGGCCGAATTTGATGACACTGCGGCAACTTTCGCTGTCATCAAGCATAACAACCCCTGCGGACTGGCATGTCGAGACACGGCCATCGAGGCTTGGCGTGCCACCCTCGCCGGCGACCCAGTCAGCGCTTTCGGCGGCGTCATCGTGACCAATAGCACCGTAGACGCCGACACAGCAGCCGAAATAAACAAGATATTCTTCGAGGTCATCATTGCCCCCGCATACTCAGACGAGGCACTCGACATACTGCGTCTGAAAAAGAATCGCATCATCCTGGTGCAGAAACAAGACAATAGCACACGCACGACAATGCGCAGCGCCTTGGGCGGTGTCCTGGTGCAAGACCGAGACAACCGCACCGATAGCGCCGAAGACCTGCACACAGTTACTACTACCATCCCTACACCGGCACAAGTAGACGACATGCTCTTTGCCGCCAAGGTAGTCAAGCACTGCCGCAGCAACGCCATAGTACTGGCACATGCACGCACACTCTGCGCCGCAGGAGTAGGCCAAACATCTCGCGTAGACTCATTACGCCAAGCTATAGCCAAGGCCAAAGCATTCGGAATGTCCCTTGACGGCGCAGTCATGGCCTCAGACGCATTCTTCCCCTTTGGCGATTGCGTACAAATTGCACACGAAGCGGGCATAACCGCCGTCATACAACCGGGCGGAAGCATCCGTGACCACGAATCGGTAGAGTACTGCGATGCCCACGGGCTGGCCATGTCCATGACCGGCATACGACACTTCCGACATTGACAGGAAGATGCAGCTACCAAGCAGACACAAAAAACAGCAGCTATAAACAAAACACTAAAACGATTAAACTAAGAATAGACCGCATAAGAGCAAACGGAATACGGATAAGCGCCGTCCAATCCGACCAAGCACAGACATGATATCGGATTCGCAACCCACGCTCTCCAAAAACAACAACCGTTACGCACTACATAGTAATAACAGTTCCAAATCAATATAAAATGTCCCTGTTTTCTCTCACCAAAGAAATAGCCATAGACCTTGGCACAGCCAATACGGTCATCATCCAAAATGACAAGATAGTCATCAATGAGCCCTCCATCGTGGCTCTTGACCGCCGCACAGACAAGCTGGTGGCAGTCGGCAACATGGCACAGCTGATGCTGGGCAAAGAAAACGAAAACATCCGCACCGTACGCCCGCTGCGCCAAGGCGTCATCGGAGACTTCAATGCCGCCGAACTCATGATGCGCGCCCTAATCAAGAAAGCCAGTGCAAGACGCAGCTGGTTCAGCCCCTCGCTGCGCATGGTTGTGGGCATTCCCAGCGGATCGTCCGAAGTTGAAATTCGCGCCGTGCGCGACTCGTCCGAACACGCCGGCGGCCGCGATGTATACATGATTTACGAACCTATGGCCGCTGCCCTCGGCATAGGACTGGACGTCGAAGCTCCCGAAGGCAACATGATTGTAGACATAGGCGGCGGCACCACAGAAATCGCGGTAATCTCGCTGGGCGGCATTGTATCCAACAAGTCTATCAAGGTAGCAGGAGATGACATCACCGATGATATCGTCAACCACATGAAACGTGCCCACAACGTCAAAGTGGGCGAGCGCACAGCCGAAGAAATCAAGAAAAACGTTGGCTCGGCCCTCGTTGAATTGGACAATCCGCCTGAGGATTTCATAGTCCACGGACCCCACGGAATGACATCCATGCCCATGGAAGTGCCCGTATCCTATCAAGAAATATGCCACTGCATCGAGAAATCCATTTCCAAAATCGAGACGGCCATCTTGGCGGCGTTGGAAAACACTCCGCCCGAACTATACGCCGACATCGTGCGCAACGGCATATACTTGGCCGGCGGCGGCGCACTGCTCCGCGGACTGGACAAACGTCTATCCGACAAAATCGGCATACAATTCCACGTGGCCGAAGACCCACTGTTGGCTGTAGCCCGCGGCACGGGCATAGCCCTCAAAAACTACGATAAATTCTCGTTCCTAATCCGCTGACGCCCACAAGGGCGCGGCGTGACCGGGAGTGTACACGCCTTAGCGCGTCCCTACCCCGACACGTCCGTCCGGGCCATGCGGCACACATATACAAGTGCGCCAATTACTGTCATTTCTCATACGCAATAGTTGCTGGCTGCTCTTCATCATCTATATGGTGTTGAGCTGCTTGCTATTATTCAACACAAACCCCTATCAGCACAGCCTATGGCTGACTTCCGCCGGGGCACTATCCTCATCCGTCTACAAGGCCGGCAACAGCATATCCTCGTACTTTGACCTACGTCAGGCCAACGAAGAACTCAACCGTCGCAATGCACGCCTGCAAGAAGAGCTGCTGGCATTGCAACAACGCAATCAAAAGCTGTCCGAAATGGTCATGGCCGACACACTACAACTCCCAGACTCGCTGGCCGGATACAACTTTGTGGTGGCACACGTAATATCCAACAGCATCATCCACCTGCACAACTACATCACCATCAATCGCGGTGCCGATGACGGCATACGCGAAGAAATGGGTGTCATCGACCAAAACGGCGTAGTCGGGGTGGTCAACGTTGTGGGACCGCACAGCGCACGAATTATATCGCTACTCAACCCAAACCTCCGCCTGTCATGCAAAATAAAGCATAACGAAAGCTTCGGCTCCCTGGTTTGGGACGGCAACGATCCCGCATACGCGTTGCTCGAGGAACTGCCACGGCATACAGTGTTCCACGCCGGAGACACCGTGGTTACAAGCGGATACTCGGCAGTATTCCCTCCCGGTATCCCCGTGGGCATAGTGGCCGATGACAAAGTGCCGCACAACGAGAACTTTTTCACACTACGTATACGGCTGCTGTGCGACTTCGCCCGTTTGGGTAATGTTCAAGTCGTGCTCAATAACTACTCCTCCGAGGTCAAGCAGCTCGAGAAAGCCGACACACCCGAAGAATAGTTGCCCGATAAATCCAAAAGCCATAGTGTTTTTCGACATGATCAGGCTTGATATGCGAAACAAGGCTTAATGCACACAGCAATACTACACAGCATACCATTCCGAGACAACAGACAACGAAACAATGATACGCATAGCCATCCAATTCATACTGCTGGTACTGATACAATCGCTGATATTCAACAATTTGATTATCGGCGGATGCGCCATGGCCTGCGTATTCGTCTACTCCATCATCGCACTGCCGGTGACACTAAATGACAATCTGCGACTCACCATAGGCTTCTTACTGGGACTGATGGTTGACATCTTTGCCAACACCCAGGGTCTCAATGCGCTATGCTGCACTATGGCCGTCGCGCTCCAACGACCGGTATTCCATCTGTACGTCAACCGAGAAGAAGACCTCGCCGGAGCCTCACCATCATCGCGAAGCATGGGACACGCCGCATTTCTCAAATACGCCGTCACCATGACGCTGATATACTGCGCGTTGATGCACTCGGTCGAATCCTTCAGTTTCTTCAACTTCGGACGCTTGATGCTGCGCATATCCACGGGCACTGTCTACACTTTCGTTATCGTATTTGCCATAGACAGCATCTTGTCACACCGCCGTGGAGCCAAATCATAACGCAAACCATAACACCACACCTTTGCTGTCGTGAGAAAAAACTACGATTACGCCAAACGCCGCTATATCATCGGAGGATTCGTGGTCCTGATAGCGATTATCTACGCCTTCAGGCTCTTCGACTTGCAAATCAATGACAGCCGTTACAAAGAGTCAGCCGATACCAACGCCTTTCTGCGCAAGACCGTATACCCTTCACGCGGTCTCATATACGACCGCAACGGACAACTGGTGGTATTCAACCAACCGGCCTATGATGTGATGCTGGTGCCGCGCGATGTCACCACCTTTGACACCATCGACTTCTGCAACACCCTCGGCATCACCGTTGAGACCTTACGCCAACGCTTCGAGGATATGCGCGACCGCCACCTCAATCCGGGATACTCATCCTACACCCCACAAGTGCTGATGACCCACTTGTCAGCTCAGGACTACGGACGCCTGCAAGAAAAGCTCTACAAATTCCCCGGCATATTCATCCAAAAACGCATACTGCGTCAATACAACACCGCAAGTGCCGCAAACATCTTGGGCAACATCCGCGAAGTCAACGCACAAGACATTGCAGACGACCCCTACTATGCCGCCGGCGACTATACCGGCGACCTCGGCGTTGAACGCAGCTACGAACGATACCTGCGCGGAAACAAAGGCGTGGAAATCCTGATACGCGATGCACACGGACGTATACAAGGCAAGTATGACGGAGGAGCACATGACGTAGCGCCCATTTCGGGGCACGACCTGACATTGAGCATCGACATGCAACTGCAACAATATGCCGAATCGCTAATGGTGGGCAAGCGCGGCGCAGTCGTTGCCATCGAACCCGAGACAGGCGAAATACTATGCATGGTATCCACGCCAACCTATGACCCATCACTATTGGTGGGACGTAACCGCGGCGCCAATTACAAGGCCCTTACGCGAGACCCGGCACACCCGTTGTTCGATCGTGCACTGATGACATCCTATCCTCCCGGCTCGACTTTCAAGCCAACCCAGGGCTTGATTTTACTCCAAGAAGGCATCATCACCACCGGCACCGCCTACCCATGCCACCACGGATATGTCAGCGGAAGACTTCGCGTCGGATGCCATAGTCATGCAAGCCCATTGGCACTGAAGCCCGCTTTGCAGACCTCTTGCAATGCTTTCTTCTGTTACGGTTTTAAAGCCATGATTGACCGCCGAAGCAAATACGGCAATTCCGCAAATGCCTTTGAGGTGTGGAAAAAACATCTCGTAAGCATGGGCTACGGATATCGTCTCGGCATCGACCTACCCGGCGAAAGCCGTGGATTTATCCCCAACGACCGTTTCTATAACAAGATATACGGCAAAGGCCATTGGAGTGCCAACACCATCATCTCGGTATCCATTGGTCAGGGCGAAATCGGTGCCACTCCAGTACAGATTGCCAACCTATGCGCCACTATCGCCAACCGCGGATGGTTCATAACCCCTCACGTGGTCAAAGCAGTAAGCGATACAGTCATGGACAAAGAACTGCTACGCGTACGCCGTCCCACCATCGAGCCGCGGTATTACAACGAAGTAGCCGAAGGCATGCGCATGGCCGTCACCGGAGGAACCTGCCGTCGCGGAGCCATTCCGGGCATTGAGATGGCCGGAAAGACCGGCACGGCACAAAACCCGCATGGCAAAGACCATAGCGCATTCATCGGCTTTGCGCCATATGACCATCCTAAAATTGCGGTGTGCGTATACGTCGAAAACGCCGGATTCGGAGCCACTTTCGGCGTCCCTATCGGCAGTCTCGTCATTGAGAAGTACCTCACCGGATGCATATCGCCGACACGCAAGCACATCGAAACAAATATGCTCACAACCTCGCTGCACTATGTTGACAAGAAGAAATGAATCGGACACGGTGCTGCGCACCCTTGACTGGCCAACAGTCATCATATATCTGATAATGGTTCTCGCCGGCGTCATAAGCATATATGCCGCCAGCTACGACTACGACGACGCGGCAATATTATCCTTTGATGAATTCTCGGGCAAACAGGCACTATGGATAGGCCTTGGACTTTGCATCGCCGGCGTAATAATGCTCATCGAAGTGCGAATGTTCGAAACCTATGCCTACCCGATATATGTACTGACATTATTGCTGTTACTGGTCACGCCATTTCTGGCGCCGGATATCAAAGGGTCACGCTCGTGGCTTGTGCTAGGCCCCATGAGCCTGCAACCTGCCGAATTTGCCAAATTTGCCACAGCTTTGGCCTTGGCTAAGCTCTTCAGCGGCTATAATTTCCTACTCAACGCCAAAATAAGCAACTATGTGCGTGCAATCACCATTATCATACTGCCGGTGATACTGATATTGGCTCAAAAAGAAACAGGATCGGCGCTGACTTTCATGGCACTATTCTTTGTCTTGTATCGCGAGGGCATGAGCGGCATCATACTCTTTGCAGCGGCTATGGCCGTGATAATCTTTGTAGTGGCAGTCAAATTCACCGAAGGCACAATACTGGGTATCACTACCGGACAATTTTGGATTTTTGTACTGGTAGCAATAGCCCTTGCGATAATGATGTTTATATACTGTCGCCGTTGGGAAGTAGCACGCAACGTGCTGCTATGGCTTAGCGGCTACGGTATTGTTTTGTGGCTCTTAGCCTCTTTCACCGACATTCAGATGCCGGGATTGACCCTGATGCTGATTATGCTGGCCGTACCCTGCATCTACCTCACAATTATGTCTATACGCGGAGGAGTACGCTCGCGCAAACTGCTGATACCGGTGGCCGCCGTCATCACCTC
>Ga0129310_1001412_pt1 | contig 21188 bp, 24 predicted proteins | sample Go1ome_2_FD_94433 | JGI IMG/M metagenome (GOLD analysis project Ga0129310, IMG submission 94433) | Western lowland gorrila individual fecal microbial communities from Wisconsin, USA - Go1022A metagenome | ecosystem: Host-associated > Mammals > Digestive system > Large intestine > Fecal | place...
GAACCCAGACCTCCGAAACCAGCCGACCAAAGACATGTGGGACTTCAAGGATGAGGAAGAAGACCAGGACGACAGCTGGATGGATGAGGAAGAGGATGACTGGGACGAAGAGGACTACGACGAAGAGGACTACGACGAGGACGAAGATTACTAAGCCAGAGAAACACACGGGGCTTGCCGGAAACGGCAGCCCTTTTCCTCTGCCATAATGAACAGATCAGCCTTCCCCATTTTTGTGTGGTATGGCCGCTTGCTATTACCTTCACATGACGGTAACATGCTCATACTGAAACAAAATATCAGGGAGGTTTGAAAATGGAACAAAAAGAGATTATTCAGGAATTTAGAATGATGCGGGCTGAACTTCAGAACCGGGAAGGAATCATCAGTTCGCTGATTTACAAAGCAACAAGGTACACAGAATTTTCCGCAGAGGATTTTCCACCCATTGTTATGCAGCACTGGATTGGGGATTGTGGGTATTTCAAAGGGAAAAAACCTCTGGCAGTGATATTTCAAGATAAACGCAGGGGTGAGGTAAAGACATGGAAAGAAGCCGTTTTATTGGTTATGCAGGACTGCGAAATAGGATTCCATGAACAACTGGAGCATTTGTGTGGAAAGGCATATGGAAAGCAAAGAGTGCTTTTGGCCGAAAAACCAGACAGATTACAGGTCCCGCTTCAAGTCGGAGAAAAAATATATTTGGAAGCCAAGTTCGATACCGAATCCTTGCTTCGTGTTCTTACAGAAAGAATTCTGTATGCAGTCGGTTATGATTACGGTGACATTCAGATTGAGTGCCAAGAGTAATTGTCACAGATCCGGCCGCTCATTTTTGTGTAGGATAGCCGCTTGATAGTGTGTGAAAATGACGGTAATATGCACATACCGAAACGGAAAACCAATAAAAAGCGGAGGAAGCTACCATGAAGAGGAATATTACCAAGACCGAAGAGAAAGCCCTGCTGGAGATTGCCAAGCGCCTGATGGCAGCGGTGGACAGTCGTGGCGACCTCGAAGAGCGTGGGTGCGACAGCGAGGACTTCATCGAAGTTCCGGTCTGGGCCATCCAGAAAGCGATGGAGGAAGCCTACCTGCTGGGCAAGGCAAAACGATAAGCCCAGACAGCCCGACACAGCCCCACACAGGAGCTTGTGCCACGGGAGGCAAACAATCCGAATGAACAAGAAACGCCACAGACTGGGGCTGATGTGGCGGCGTGGATATGTTGGAGTGGGCCTCATGGAGCAGGATGCGGAAGACGAAAAGTGATGTACAATCTGCTCGATATTCCGGGCAGATGATCGTCTAGTTTAGCCGCTTGCATTCCTCCGCACAGGGCGGTAATATGCACATACCGAAAGGGAAGAAAGCCCAAAGGAATAACGAAAACACGGAGGAATTCACCATGAAACACACATTCAAAGCAGAGAAGAACGAGTACACTTTCAAGACCACGACCACCCAGGAACACCTCGAAATGCAGGTCACCGCAGGGGATGGCATGGTGTGCAAATACGGCGACCACATTCTGATGGCCGACCGCTACTGGAAAGGCGGCTTCATCGCAGGCATCTACGAGTTCATTGAGACGCCGGAAGAAACCGGGCTTTGCGAATGCGAATGCCGCTTGAACTTCTGCGAACGGTCGGAGATGAGCTTCGAGGATGGCGGCCACGCAATGGCATGGGCAATCAGCCGGGTGCAGTAAGCACCCAGGGGCGAGGCTCCCGGATGGGAGCTTTTGCTCGTTGTGGTGAGATTCCCCAGTGTGGATATACACATAAATCCGACAAATACCGGCGCAGATGATCGTGCAGCATAGCCGCTTGAATGTGTGCCGGATAGACGGTAATATACAGTCACAGCAAAGGAAGCAACCCCAAAGAAAAAACACATCGGAGGAACAAAACCATGACGAACAAAGCAAAAACCTACCTCACGAACATTCAGGAAGCCAACACCGAGAAGAAGCTGGTGGGCATCGAAATCGCCTTCAAGCAGGACATGACTATTAACTGCGATGACCTTGGCAAACTTTGCAGGGCAGCAGAAGATAAGAGGTACATCCTGCGGAATAATGAGGAAACGCTGAAGCTGAAGCACATCCTTTTCTTTCGGACGAAGGCCGAGATGGATGCCTACCACGACATGAGCCGCCAGCCGGAACGCTGGTCGGCAGATGAAATCGAAAAGCAGCGGATTCGCTTCTGCGCAGTCTGGCAGGTCATCGAGGAAACGGAACTGGTCGATGAGTATGAGGCTTGGAAAGAAGCCAACGCCTAATCAGTAAAGGACACACGCCCCCGGAAGGGGCTGTGCCTCGTATCCGATGTGTTTTATATAGAGTGTAAGGACTTCCATTCGGAGGTCCTTTTCTTTTACCTATTTTTGTGGAGAGGAGGGAACGCCAATGGCTACCAGAGGCAGAAAACCAAAGCCGACTGCGATGAAAGAACTGGAAGGTAATCCGGGCAAGCATCCGCTGAATACTAGCGAACCGAAGCCAAATAAGAAAGCACCGGCCTGTCCGAAATGGCTGGAGCCGGAGGCAAAGAAAGAGTGGCGCAGACTTGCCAAGCAGATGGAAGCCATCGGCATCCTGACTGAAGTCGATATGGCAGCCTTTGCCGGTTACTGTCAGGCGTATGCCCGATGGAAAGAGGCTGAGGAGTTCATCACCCAGCACGGCACCATCGTGAAAACACCGTCCGGGTACTGGCAGCAAGTGCCGCAGGTGTCTATCGCCCAGACCTATTTGAAGATTATGAACAAGTTTGCAGAGCAGTTTGGTCTGACCCCGTCCTCCCGAAGCAGGATTATCGCTTCAGACAGCGGCCCGGCGGATGCAAACGATGAGATGGAGAATCTGCTGGGAGGAGGTGGCAGTTGATGGCAGAAACAAGACCAAAGAACTATCCGAAGTTGAAAGACTACAAGCCCAGCCACTTTATGCTTCCGACCTGCCACTATGATGCAGCCAAAGCGGACCGAGCTGTGACCTTTATCGAAAATCTGAGGCACACCAAAGGCAAGTGGGCGGGCAAGCGGTTCTGGCTTCTGCCGTGGCAGGAGCAGATCATCCGGGATGTGTTCGGTATTATGGATGAGCATGGAAACCGTCAGTTCCGCACGGCTTATGTCGAAATCGGTAAGAAGAACGGTAAGTCGGAACTAGCTGCTGCGGTGGCGTTGTATTTGCTTTTTGCCGATAACGAACCCTCAGCCGAAGTGTATGGTGCTGCAGCTGACCGCCAGCAGGCCTCCATCGTTTTTGATGTTGCTCATCAGATGGTGCAGATGACCCCGGCACTGCTGAAGCGGTGCAAGATCATGGCCGCCACCAAGCGCATTGTGAACTACGGCAACGCAGGATTCTACCAGGTCCTGTCTGCTGAAGTTGGCACGAAGCACGGTTTGAATGTATCCGGCCTCGTTTTGGATGAGGTACATGCCCAGCCTAACCGAAAACTCTACGATGTCCTTACCAAAGGTTCCGGTGATGCCCGTGAACAGCCGCTGTTCTTCCTGATCACCACGGCCGGCACAGACAAGGAAAGCATCTGTTACGAACTGCACATGAAAGCACTTGACCTGCTGAATGGCCGTAAGATCGACCACACCTTTTACCCGGTAGTATATGGTCTGACCGATGAGGATGACTGGCACGATGAGGCTAACTGGTATAAAGCCAATCCCTCGCTGGGGCAGACCATCCAGATCCAGCGTGTCCGAGATGCCTACCAAGAAGCACTGGATAACCCAGCAGAGGAGAACGTGTTCAAACAGCTTCGTCTGAATATGTGGGTATCCTCGCTGACACGGTTCATCCCAGAACACATCTACAACCTTGGCAACCAGCCAATCGATATGGAAGCCCTCAAAGGCCGTGACTGTTATGGCGGACTGGACTTGTCCAGCACCGGTGACATCACGGCTTTTGTACTGATGTTCCCACCCAGAACCCCAGAAGAAAAATACATCATGCTTCCTTTCTTCTGGATTCCGGAGGATACGATTCCCCAGCGTGTGCGCAGGGCATCTGTTCCGTATGATGTCTGGTATCAGCAGGGCTACCTGATGGCGACCGAAGGCAATGTGATTCACTACGGATTCATTGAGAAGGTCATCGAAGAACTGGGCAAGACCTATCACATTCTGGAGATTGCCTTTGACCGATGGGGAGCAGTGCAGATGACCCAGAACCTTGAGGGGATGGGCTTCACGGTCGTTCCTTTCGGACAAGGATTTAAGGATATGAGCCCTCCCACCAAGGAGTTCTATAAGCTCTTGATGGAAGGAAATATCGTTCACGGCGGCAACCCGGTCATGGCATGGATGGCCGGCAATGTGGTCGTGGATACCGACCCGGCCGGCAACATTAAACCAACCAAGGCAAAGTCGCCAGAGAAGATTGACGGTATCGTCGCTGCAATCATGGCATTGGACCGCTGCATCCGAAACGAAGGACAGCAGCAGGGAAGCGTCTACGATGAACGTGACATGATTGTTTTTTAGTTTTTCTTTTTTCTTTCTTTCCACTTTGAAAAATGAGAAAGAAGGAAGAAAGAAACGGGAAAGAAAGGATGATTTCTATGAAGTATCTGATGAGTGCAGAATGGTGGAAAGCAGCTGGCATCCGCGCTGCAAAGACGATGTTCCAGACCGGTGCGGCTCTGGTCGTGACACAGCTTCCCGGTGGTAATGTGGATTGGGTGGCAATCGGAAGTGCCGCTATCGTGGCGGGTGTTGCTTCCCTTGGCACCAGTCTTGCCGGTCTGCCGGAACTGGAGAAGGGAGATAATGCCTGATGGGATTCTGGGAATGGATGGGTTTCGAGAACCCAAGGGATTCTCCCAAAACAGAACAGCCGAAAGAGGGTCTGCCGCAGGTCACGGATAATGTCCGCGATTCTGGGCAGACCTTTGTGTTTGGCCGTTCCAATGCCGGGGAGCAGGTGGACGAGAAAGCCGCCATGCAGATCCCGACTGTGTATGCCTGTGTCCGTCTGCTGGCAGAGTCCATTGCGGCACTGCCGCTGCATCTGTACCGGGTGACGGATGACAACGGCAACAAGGAAAAGGCGCGGGATCATCCGCTGTATAAGATTCTGTATCGTCAGCCCAACCCGGAAATGACAGCCTTTGTTTTCTGGGAAACGCTTATGACCCACTTGCTCCTCTGGGGCAATGCCTATGCGCAGATCGTCCGGGATGGCAAGAACACAGTGTTGGGGCTGTATCCGCTCTTGCCGGAAAATGTCGAAGTGGACCGTGACGAGAGCGGCGAACTCTACTATATCTACCACGCATACACGGACGAAGTTCCGGGAGAGCAGAACAAGGACATCTACTTTCGCCGGGATGAAATCTTTCATGTGCCGGGGTTGGGCTTTAATGGCTTGATCGGTTTCTCACCGATTGCCATGATGAAGAACAGCCTCGGCACTTCCATTGCGGTGGACAAGTACGGCTCGTCCTTTTTCAAGAATGGCGCACAGCCCAGTGGTGTGTTGGAACACCCCGGCGTCCTGAAAGACCCAAACCGTGTCCGGGATAACTGGGAGGCGGCTTACGGTGGCGCATCCAATGCGCATCGTGTGGCAGTGCTGGAAGAGGGCATGGCCTACAAACCAATCTCCCTGCCGCCGGAGGACAGCCAGTTTCTCGAAACAAAGCAGTTCTCCGTGACAGAGATCTGCCGCATCTTCCGTGTGCCTCCGCATCTGGTGGCAGACCTGTCCAGAGCGACTTTCTCCAACATTGAATACCAGTCGCTGAACTTCGTGATGCACTCCCTGACTCCGTGGCTCGTCCGCATCGAGCAGGGCATCATCAAGGATCTCCTGCTGGAAGAAGAACAGGATACCTACTTCCCGAAATTCAATGTGGACGGATTACTCCGTGGCGATTACCAGAGTCGGATGAACGGCTACGCCACAGGAATTAGCAACGGATTCCTATCTCCGAATGATGTGCATCGGTTTGAAAACATGGACCTTATCCCGGCAGAGGAGGGCGGTGACGACTACTACCTGAACGGCGGCTATGTGAAGCTGCGAGATGCAGGTGTGGCACAGCAGAACAAAGCAGCCGCAGTCCAGCAAAACCAGCCGAAAGAAACACAGACCGACCCGGAAGAAGAACCTGACAGCGATAACCGGCTGAGTGAGAGTAAGCCACGGAAACCTGAAAGGAGAAAGCAATGAAGAAATTCTGGAACTGGATCAAAAACAGTGACGACACCAGAATCCTCCGGTTGGAAGGCCCCATCGATGAGGAATCTTTCTGGGGTGATGAGATCACACCGCAGATGTTCCGGGATGAGCTGGAATCCGGCGAGGGGGATGTGACCGTCTGGATCAACTCTCCGGGTGGAAATGTGTTCGCTGCTGCCGAGATCTATACCATGCTCAAGGATTACAAGGGCAGTATCACGGTCAAAATCGATGCGATTGCAGCTTCGGCGGCATCCGTTGTGGCAATGGCCGGTGATACCGTCCAGATGAGTCCCGTTGCTATGCTGATGATCCATGACCCCAGCACCGTTGCGATGGGCAACACCAAGGATATGGAAAAGGCCATCGAAGTGCTGAACGAAGTCAAGGAGAGCATCATCAATGCCTACGCTGCAAAGAGCGGCCTGACCCATGCCCGTATTGCCAATCTCATGAGCAATGAGACCTGGATGAATGCGAAGAAGGCGGTGGAACTGGGCTTTGCAGATGAGATCCTTTTTGCAAAGAAAGAAGAGCCGGACAGTGACCCGGCAGACCCGGAGAATCCCGATGAACCGGAAGAAAACCCCGACAGTGAACCGGGCGAGGGCGAAGAAAAGAAGCCGTTCCAGAAGGATACGGCAGGGCATCTTTTCTCCTGCCGTCAGATGGATTTAATCGTCTTGAACCGTCTGGGTGTGAAGCCGGAAGATATGGGACAGAAACACATCGAGCCGAAGGAACTTACTGCTGACCCGAAACCGTCCACAGAGCCGATCCCTCCGGCAGAACCGACTGCCAATCCGAAACCTGTTCTTGATATGGACGGCAAGACCGAGGATGGCAGTATTCCCTACAATATCCTGATGAAGCAGCTTGAGTGCATGAAGTGATGTGCATTCAGGCTGTTTTTCATATCACCACAAATCAATCTATGGAGGAAAAACACTATGAGTAAGATTCTGGAACTGCGCACCAAGCGCAACACTCTCTGGGAGCAGACCAAGGACTTTCTGGAGAAGAACCGCGGCGAGAACGGTCTGGTAAAGGCCGAGGCCGTGGAGCAGTATAACAAGATGGCGCAGGAGGTCAAGGACCTGGGCGCGGAGATCGAGCGTCTGGAGCAGCAGGCACAGATCGAGGCACAGCTGTCCGCACCGACTTCCACCCCTGTCCATGCTGATCCGAAGAACGGGGCCAAGAAGGACGTCAAGCCGACCGCCACTGCCGAGTACGCAGAGAACTTCTGGAACATGATCCGCAACCGTGGTCATTACGGCGAGGTCCGCAATGCCCTGTCTGTGGGCGAGGACACCGAGGGCGGCTTTACCGTTCCCGATGAGTTCGAGAAGAAGCTGGTGGAGGCACTGGAAGAGAATAACATCTTCCGTGGCATGGCAACCGTCATCCGCACCAGTTCCGGCACCCGTAAGATCCCCATCGCAGAAGATACCGGTGAGGCAAGCTGGATTGATGAGGGCGAGGAGATCCCGGAGAGCGACACCACCTTCGGCCAGACCATGCTGTCTGCTTACAAGCTGGGCACCATGATCAAGATTTCCAATGAGCTGCTGAACGATTCTGCTTTCGACCTTGCCACCTATATTGCCCGCCGTTTCGGTGTGCGTATGGGCAACGCAGAGGAGCGCGCCTTTATCACAGGTGACGGTGTGGGCAAGCCTCTGGGGCTGCTGGCGGAGACTGGCGGCGCCAAGGTCGGTGTGACTGCCGGCAAGAAGGATGCCGTGTCTTTCGATGAGATCTTCAAGCTCTACTACGCTCTGAAGGCTCCGTACCGCAAGAAAGCACAGTTCCTCTGCAACGAGGCTCTGGTGCTGCAGCTAATGGCCATCAAGGACAACAACGGCAACTATATCTGGAAGCCGGGTCTGGAGATTGGCAAGCCTGATACCCTGCTGAACCGTCCGCTGAAGACTTCCGCCTTTATGCCGGAGATCAAGGGCGGCAGCAAGGTCATGGCCTTTGGCGATTACAGCTACTACTGGGTGGCTGACCGCCAGAACCGCACCTTCCGCCGCCTGAACGAGCTGTATGCCCGTACTGATCAGGTCGGCTTCCTGACCACCCAGCGTGTCGATGGCAAGCTGATCCTGCCTGAAGCTGTACAGCTTCTGCAGATGGCACCGCAGGGCTAAGAAAGGAGGATGCTGGTCATGGCACTGATTCCGCTTTACGAAGCGAAGACGTATCTCCGCGTGGATAGCAGTGATGAAGATGCCCTGATCGGCATCCTCTTATCTTCTGCGGAGCAGATGTGCAAGGATGTGGGACGCCTGTCGGAAGACCAGTGGGAAGCAGTCAATGCCGCTGACCGGGATGCCGAGAACGGGATACAGCCCACAAGGGAACTGGAAGCCCTGCGCAGCACCTGCCGTGTGGCGATTCTGTATGCGCTGGGGTATCTGTATGAACACCGGGACGAAGCCGACCATCATCAGTTGATGCTGACACTTCGTTCCATTCTGTTTGCTGTGAGGGAGGGGGTGTTCTGATGATCGAAAAACTGAATGAGCGGATCACGATTGAGAAAAGCACAGTCATGACCGATAAAGTTGGAAACCATCGGAATACATGGGAGGAATATTTCACCTGCTTCGCCTACGCTTCGACCTATCAGGCGCAGGAAGAAGAGGGTGAGGTCACAGCCGAGCAGAAGAGCGTGGTGTTCTCGGTGAGATGGTGCCGTGAGACAAGAAATCTCACATCAACAGGTTACCGCATCCGTTTCAGGGAGCAGCTCTACAATATAGAATCCGTTGACCCAATGAATTATCAGAAAAAGATCTTGAAAATTCATTGTCGATTGGAAAGGAGGCAGCCGGATGAGCAGAACCGTCAGCATTGATGAGATGGCAGACGCCATCAACGAAGGCTTGAAAGAGTACGCGACGCTTGCCTCCACGGAGGTCAAGAAAGCTGTCCGTAAGTCTGCGAAAACGGTCAAAGAGCAGATACAGTCTGGCGCGCCATCCAGAACAGGTCGGTACAAGGAAAGCTGGGTGGCGACCAAACAGTTAGAGTCCAGCCAGAGCCTTCAGATGGTGGTGCATTCCAAGAACCGTTACCAACTGGCACACCTGCTGGAAAAAGGCCATGCCAAGCGCGGCGGTGGCCGGGTGGCTGCCAGACCACATATTGCCCCAGCGGAGCAGGCTGGTATTGAGCAACTCCAATCCCTGATCGAAAAGGCACTGAAATAGGAGGCACACATGACCCACGAAGAAGTGAAAGCTCTGGTGGAGGAGATGGGGCTTCCCTATGCGTATGACCATTTCGCAGAAGGGGAGAGTCCCGATCCACCGTTTATCTGCTTTCTGTATCCGAAAGCCGAGAACTTCAGTGCAGACAACCTGGTGTACCACCATTTCAACCGGCTGGATATTGAGGTGTACACCGATTATAAAGACCCGGATATGGAAGCAAATATTGAAGAAGTCCTGACTGCGCATGAACTCTACTATGAGAAAAGCGAGGTCTGGATCGAAACCGAAAAGATGTATGAAGTCCTGTATGAGCTGACTGTGTGATGTTCGTGCAGGATATTTTTATGGGAGGAACACTATGTCGAAGAAAAGCAATAAGGTCAAATTTGGCCTGAAGAACTGCCATTATGCCAAGGCAACCTTTGACGAAGATGGCAGTGTCACCTATGCAAAGCCGGTCCGCATCCCCGGTGCAGTCAGCCTGTCGATGGATGCTAACGGTGAGATCGAGCCGTTCTATGCGGACAACATCGCCTACTATGTCGTGAATAACAACTCCGGCTACGAGGGTGATCTGGAAATTGCCCTGATCCCGGAGAGTTTTCTCACGGACATCATGCACGAGGAACTGGATGGCAACGGTGTTCTGGCAGAGAATGCCAACGTGGAACTGGAACATTTCGCATTCCTGTTCGAGTTCGACGGCGATCAGCGTCATATCCGCCATGTGCTGTACAACTGTGTGGCGAGCCGCCCGTCCATTGAGGGTGAGACGAACGAGGACAGTAAGGAGGTCAAGACAGACACCCTGAACCTGCAGGCAACTCCTCTGGCAAATGGCTATGTCAAGGCAAAGACCGGTACCAACACCACCGATGAGGTTTACAACAAGTGGTACGAAGCGGTCTACGAGCCGCAGGCAGAGGCTGTCAGTGAAACAGACCCCAGCCAGACGGAAGAAGAGCCGCAGGGTTAAGTGACCGGCACACACCGCAGGGCTTCGGCTCTGCCTACATTATTATAATAGGAGTACACGACTATGAAGAAGATTTTTCCCTTGTTCGCAGTGATGATTGTTCTGGTACTGGCGGTTTGTTCGTTCAGCATTATCCCCACAGGATACACCGGCGTGAAGACAAGTTTCGGTCAGATCCAGGAGACCACCATCCAGAGCGGCAAGCTCAACTTCTGCATTCCCTTTGTGCAGAGCATCCATAAGGTCAACAACAAGCAGCAGGATAAGCACATCGAGGCGCAGGTCTGGGGCGAAGCCTCCGACAAGACCCCGGTGTATGCCGCTGACGTCATTGTGACTTATCAGGTGCTTCCTGAAAAGAGCGCATGGCTGTATGCGAATGTGTCCGACATCAAGAATCTGGTCGGTGATGAACTGGTAGCATCTGCCATCAAGTCTGCGATGGCCGAACTTGGTCCCAATGAGGTGACGAACCGTACCAAAATTGAACCTCTGGCACAGCAGAAGCTGGCGGAATCCCTCGTGCAGAAATACGGCGAGGGCGTTGTGTTCGTGAACAAGGTGGTCATCAACGAGATGGACTTTGAGGACGCTTACAACGAAGCCATCCAGCAGAAGTCCATTGCACAGCAGAATGCGGATAAGCAGAAGATTGAAAACGAAGCCGCTATTGCCAAGACAGAAGCCGATAAACAGGTGGCAATCACCAATGCGGAAGCAGAGGCCCAGAAGACTTCCATTGCCGCAGAAGCACAGGCCGAGGCAAACCGTAAGATCGCAGAGAGCCTGTCCGATACGCTGATCGATTACCAGAAGATTCAGAAGTGGGACGGCAAGCTGCCTACCGTCAGTGGTAGCAGTGCTCTGGTGAGCATCGACCCGGCTGAGTAAGAAACACGATATACGGCAGGGCTTCGGCTCTGCCAATTTTACATGAAATTTTTGGAGGATTACGATTATGGCAGTTACGAAGAAAATCGAGATTGATGGCAAGGAAGTCACCTTTAAGGCAAGTGCCGCTGTGCCTCGTCTGTATCGCATTAAGTTTGGCCGTGACATTTACAAAGACCTGCGCCAGCTGGAAAAGAGCGTGGGCGAGAACGATGAGGACAATTCCAACCTTGACCTGTTCAGTCTGGAGATGTTCGAGGATCTGGCATGGCTGATGGCCCGTCATGCAGACCCGGAGAATGTACCGGACAGCCCGGAGGAGTTCCTTGACCAGTTCAACACCTTCTCCATTTATCAGATTCTGCCCCAGCTGATTGAACTGTGGGGTCTGAATGTGCAGACGGAGGTAGAATCCCGAAAAAACCTCGCAAAAGTGAGCGGGAAATGACCACCCCGCTCTTTCTGCTGCGCTGTGTGCAGCTCGGTATCAGCATCGCCGACCTCGACCTGCTGACCATCGGGTTGGTCAATGATATGTTCACGGAGAAGCAGAACGACGACTATCCGTACAAGGAGCTGGCAAGTCAGTCGGATTTCGACCGGTTCTAAAGCAAAAACCAGACGACCGTGCTTATCTCGTGAATGAAATAAGCACAACCGTCTGGTGATTTTTAGTCAGTCATTTCAATCAGGTCGTGAGCTGTTCCGTTGCCGGCCTTTAGTTCCTGAACTGATTTTTTGATACGAGTGATTTCTTCCTCAGAAAAGTTGAAATCTGATGTGGGATTGATGGTGTCTTCGAAAACCTCTCGAAGATAGTCTGGACCTTCCATCCAAAGTCCTGTGGAATAATCGAATAACATTTTATATGCGGGAGAGGTTACAAAGCGAAAAAAGGTATCGTTGAACGAAACACCAGTATCATCACAGTAATCTGTGAGCATAGTACGCATAACGAGTACAGCGCACATTTCGCGTTGCGAGTCATCGATGATAACCTCGCTCATAAAACCACCTCCTTCTTGTGGGTTTATTTTTATGCAGTCTTCTTAGAAGTGCAGTAATCATAAAGACTCAGCAGATAATCAGAGCCTTCTTTCCAAATCTCTGTGTCAAAATCAAAGAGGGCTTCATATGCACGAGAACTTGTGAAACGAAGAAGAGCTTCTTCATAAGAAATTTTTTCTCGTGCAGCAAGAGTTTCTACAGCTTCGCGCATCGCAATTACTGCGCAGCATTCTTTTTGAGAGTCTGTAGACTTATAGTTTATAGCATTATCACAATTTGATGTCGCCATAGCGGTCACTCCTTATAAATTCAAGATGCTCAACGGCATCCTGAGTTCTGAAACAAAACTGATCCTTGAGACGGTTGGGTAAAAGTCTTTCAATAGTTTCTTTGTCTGCTTTTGGAGTTCCAGGTTCACCGGCACCTTCACCACTGATATAAATCTGAAGGGTACGCGCCGTTTGATCGTCGGCAATTTTTCCACCGATGATATCAATTACGCTGTATTTTTTCAGGAGCTGCGGAAAGAGATCTTTCTTTCGGTTGGCTGCCACGAAATGTAGCCATTCGATACTGGGTTCTTGAAAAAAGTAAGCGAGAATATTGGGGTCATAGTGAAATTTGTAAACGGATATCTGCCCGTCCGCTGGATCAAAGTCTTCTGGTACAGCACCGATATGTTTTGCTTTGCGAACAGAAAGCTGAACATAGTTGTATGCCTGTTCATAAGACGAGGTTAAATAAAAACCACGACCAAAATCGAGACCACCCATACAACGTTTCAAGTCGATGTTGGGAATACTGACATAACTTCCGTGGTAAAGCAGAATACCATCTTCAAGTCCTATCATACGGTAACACCTCGATTCTTGAGCAGGGTTTCGACATCGTGTAAAGCACATTCGTAACCGTTCAAATGAAGAATGTCATAGCAGTCAGCGATAAATCCAAGTATGTCGTATTTCTTAAACAGTTCAGCGCAATCGCTGGGGGACATTTTCCATTTGGACTGAGCCATGCGGAAAACCCAGCACTGCATATCGGCAATGTCAATATTATATTCACTCATAGAGCATACCTCCTTTGAGTACAATTTCTCAATTTAAGTATAGCTCTTTTTTCGGCGTATAGCAACGAAAGATTTGTAAATTTCAAAGCTAAAAGCCTGCTTCTAAAAAGTAACTCACGAGTTAGTAACTTACGAGTATATTGTTTTATCGTCTTAGCCTGTCTGCCCTGTGCAGATGGGCATTTTTTATGCTCAGAAGGAGGTGGTCATCCGCATGGCATCCAGAATCCAGGGCATCACCGTCGAGATCGGCGGCGATACCACAAAGCTCTCCAAAGCACTGGAAGGTGTAAACAAATCAATCAAGGGGACGCAGTCCGGACTGAAGGATGTCAACAAACTCCTGAAACTGGACCCCTCGAACACAGAACTGGTCGTCCAGAAGCAGAAGATGCTCAAGGATGCAATTGAAGCCACCAAGGAAAAGCTGGCAACTCTGAAAACTGCTGCACAGCAGGCAAATGAGCAACTTGCCAACGGTGAAATCACCCAACAGCAGTACGATGCGCTCCAGCGTGAGATTGCTGAGACCGAGCAGAATCTGAAATCTCTGCAAGACCAGGCTGCGACTACCAATGCGACCCTCGCCAAGATCGATGAAGCCGGAGAGAAACTTCAGAATCTCGGTTCTTCAGTCGAAAATGTAGGTAAGAAGTTCTTGCCCGTGACTGCAGCAGTGACTGGCCTTGGCACAGCGGCAGTGAAAACCGCAGCCGACTTTGATGCCGAGATGAGCAAGGTTTCTGCTATTTCCGGTGCGACAGGAGATGACTTCGACCAGCTTCGAGCAAAGGCTCGTGAGATGGGTGCGAAGACCAAGTTTTCCGCATCGGAGGCTGCCTCCGCGATGGAATACATGGCGATGGCCGGCTGGAAAACCTCCGACATGCTAGGCGGTATCGAGGGCATCATGAACCTTGCGGCTGCTTCCGGTGAAGACCTCGCCACGACCTCGGATATCGTCACGGATGCCCTCACCGCTTTTGGCCTGTCTGCTTCGGATTCCGGGCATTTTGCGGATATTCTTGCCGCCGCTTCCTCCAATGCGAATACCAATGTGTCCATGATGGGCGAGACGTTCAAATACTGTGCGCCTATTGCCGGTGCGCTGGGATTCTCGGCAGAAGATACCGCAGAAGCCATCGGCCTGATGGCAAACAGCGGTATCAAGGCTTCGCAGGCCGGTACTTCTTTGCGTTCCATCATGAACAACCTTGCCGGTGAAGTGACCTTTGTGGGTAAGAACATCGGTGAAGTTACAATTGCCACCAGCAATGCAGACGGAAGCATGAGAAGTCTGAATGATATTCTTGCAGACTGCCGTGTGGCATTCTCTGGTTTGACCGAATCCGAGAAGGCATCCAATGCAGAGGCATTGGTCGGCAAGAATGCGATGTCTGGCTTCCTTGCCCTGATGAATGCCAGCGAGGGAGATATCAATAAACTCCGTGGTGCCATTGAAAACTGCGATGGCGCATCTGAGAGCATGGCGGAAACCATGCAGGACAACTTAAATGGTCAGCTCACCATCCTGAAATCTCAGCTGGAGGAGCTGGCTATTTCTTTTGGCGATATCCTGATGCCGACCATCCGCAAGATCGTGTCGGCGGTGCAGCAGTTCGTGGACAAGCTCAACAGCATGGATGACAGCACCAGAGAAACGATCATCAAGATCGGACTGCTGGCTGCTTCCATCGGCCCACTGCTTATTGTTCTGGGTAAGACCATATCGACGGTCGGTACAGCGATGCGGGGATTCAGTTCTCTTGCAAAAGGCGTCCGGCTCCTCATCACACATGTGGGCAGTGCCAGCGGTGTGTTCAGTAAGTTGGGTGTGGTTCTGGGCGGACTGTCCGGGCCAGTCGTAGCAGTGGTAGCAGTCATCGGTACGCTGGTGGCGGCTTTCATGAACCTCTGGAACACCAATGAGGAGTTCCGCACCGCCATCACTGGCATCTGGAACGACATTGTTTCCAAGGTGAAAGGCTTCTGCGATCAGCTGACACAGCGGATCAACGGGCTGGGCTTTGACTTCAAGGATGTCACTGAGGTGCTGAAAGCCGTCTGGGACGGATTCTGTCAGGTGCTTGCACCGTTGTTCGAGGGAGCATTCCAGAATATTGCCACCATCCTCGGTGTGGTTCTGGATACGCTGCTCGGTCTGTTCGATGTCTTCTCCAATGTGTTCTCCGGCAACTGGAGCGGCGCATGGGAAGCAGCAAAGGGCATTTTCTCCAGTATCTGGGATGGCGTGAAATCCATTTTCTCCACGACCCTTACGGCACTGAAAAGCGCGCTGGATGTGTTCCTCGGTCTGTTCGGTACAGACTGGCAGACGGTCTGGGGCAGCATCAAGAGTTTCTTCGAGACGGTGTGGAGCGGAATCAGCAGCTTTTTCTCAAGCACAGTTTCGGCTATCCAAAGTGTTGCAACGAATGTGTTTACTGCCGTTTCGGGCTTCTTTACGACTGTCCTGACTTCCATCCAGACGACCTTCAGCACCATCTGGACTGCCATTTCCACAGCAGTTTCTTCCGTGCTGAATACGATCCATACCACGGTGACAACTGTGTGGACGGCGATTTCGACCGCAATTTCTACGGTCATGAATGCCATCAGCACGACTATCACTACGGTTTGGAACGGCATCTACAACACCATTAAGCCGCTGCTGGATGCGTTCAAGTACCTGTTTGAAACCATCTGGCAGGCAATCCAGATCCTGATCGGCGCGGCACTGACAGCTATCCAGACGAAGATTACTTCAATTTGGAATGCCATCGTCGCCTTTGTGACTCCGATTCTGACCGGATTGCAGACGACTTTCTCTACGGTATGGACAGCCATCCAGACAGCAATCTCCACTGTGCTGACTGCGATTCAGACAGCAGTAACAACGGTGTGGAATGCCATTGTATCGTTCCTGTCTCCACTGCTGACAGGCATCCAGACCCGGATGAGTACGGCATGGAATGCAATCAAGACCGTCATTAGTACCGTTCTTTCTGCAATCCAGTCCACAGTTTCTTCCATCTGGTCGGCAATCAGCAGCCGGATCTCTGGTGTGGTGAATAGCATTAAGACGGTGATTTCTTCCGGCTGGAATGCCATGAAATCCACAGTATCGACCCTCAGCAACAGCATCAAGACAGCGGCGACCACGGCATTTAATGCCATGAAATCCGGTATCTCTACCACGATTTCTGGAATTACCACCACGATTACCAATGGCTTCAACAATGCGGTGTCCTTTATCAAGGGACTGGCAGGGCAGGCATTCTCGTGGGGTTCAGACATGATCGGCAACATCGTGTCGGGTATCCAGTCGAGGATTCAGGATGTGGCAAGCGCGGTGACGGGTGTGGCAGATAGGATTCGCTCGTTCCTGCATTTCTCGGTGCCGGACGAAGGGCCTCTGGCAGATATGGAAAGCTGGATGCCGGACTTCATGCAGGGTTTGGCAAACGGCATCAACGCCAACACCAGCCTTGTAACCGCAGCAGCTGAAAACCTGTCCACCACGCTGTCTACATCCATCACAAACTCCATGAGGGGAGTGGAGCAGGCATACAGCCAGAGTTGGACAGTCATCAGCCAGACGGTACGAACTGGCACGGCAGGTGTGAGTGCCACGATGAAATCCGCATGGAGTTCGATCACGACCAGCACCACCAGCACATGGAATACCATCAAGTCCAGCATTCAGAATAGCTTCTCGGCCGTGAAGTCCAATGTGACCTCTGCAACGGCAGCAGTGAAATCCTCCATGACAAGTGCATGGAATGCGGTGAAATCGCTGACCACTTCCAGCTGGAACGGCATCAAGAGCGTCATCACAGCGGCGTGGAATGGAATCAAATCTCTTACCACCTCGGCGACCGCTGCTGTCCGTTCTTCCATGACAGGCGCATGGAATGCAGTAAAAACTCTGACAAATACCAGCTGGAACGGCATCAAAACGGTTATCACGACTGCATGGAACAGCATCAAGAGCCTTACGACTTCTTCTGTGTCTGCTGTCCGCACGACTGTAACGAGTGGATGGAGCGGGGTACAGTCCTCGACTAACTCCACCTTTAATAATGTGAAGTCTACGGTATCCTCGGCAATGTCGAATCTGCGCAGTACGGTGTCTTCCGGCGTGGCAAACATCAAGAGCAGTTTCAATTCCTTAAGTTCGATTGCTTCTTCGGCGTACCGTTGGGGCGCAGATATCTGTTCCCAGATGGCGGCCGGTGTTCGTGCGGCAGCCGGTTCCGTGATCGCAGCGGCAGAAAATGTCGCAAGCAGGGTCAGGAGTCTGCTTCACTTCTCAGTGCCAGATGAAGGTCCTCTGTCCGATGCGGACACCTATATGCCGGACTTCATGAAACTGCTGGCGACAGGCATTAAGAAGAATGTCAAGTCGGTAGTGAAAGCCGTGCAGGGGCTTGCCGGTTCCATGAGTGATAACCTTACGACCCCGGTGGATTCCCTGGGCGACTGGATGGATTCTGTGGTCGGCAGTTTTGCCACCACGATCAAGAGAAGCCAGAGCGGTATCGGAAGTGCCGCAAGGGATGTGGGCAGCGGTATCCAAACCCAGCTCATGTCCGGGCTTTCCGGGGTGAAGACCCAGTTCCAGCAGCTCTGGACGGATTTACAGGGGATCACCAAAGCCGCAGTCGGAAATATGAGCGATGAGGTACAGCAGGGCTTTGCGGATATGAAAACATCCATCGGTGAGCTGAGTTCTCAGACCAGTTCCCTTGGATACGCAATTCGCAGTCTTGGCGATACCTTCAACTCGGATTTCTTAAAGAGTCTCGGCAACGGCATCAGCAAGGTCGGTGACACGGTCAATACGGTCACGGGTCTTGTTGACAAGCTCGGCTCCATGAAGAACACCATCGGAAACCTTGGAAGTACGATGCAGAACCTTGGCAATGTCCTCGGCACAGAGAACGGTGGCGGTCTGCTGTCCAACATCGGCAGTTTTCTGTCGAAAATCGGGAGTGCAGATGGTGGTCAGATCGTGTCGAACTTTGGCAACTTGATCTCCGGGCTGACTTCCAAGATGGGTGGTCTGGGTCAGGGAATTTCCGGCATCCTCTCGAAGCTGGGAAGCCTTGGTTCCAGCGGCAGTGGAATCCTGTCGAATCTGGGCGGTTTGCTCTCTGGTGTGGTATCGAAGATCGGCGGCTTAGGCGGCAGTCTTTCCGGGCTTCTGTCTGGTGTGGGGTCCACATTGGGTGGAATTGCTGGTTCTGCCGGTTCTGCAATCGCAGGATTATTCGGCTCTGTGGGCACGACAGTATCCGGTCTGGCTGCTGGTGCAGGAACAGCCCTTGCAGGTGTAGCAAGCTCCGCAGGTGGATTCCTTGCTTCGGCAGGTACAGCACTCGCTGGTCTGGCGGGCCCTGCTGGCATTGCAGTAGCAGCAGTCGGCGGCATCGGTCTGGGACTGACCGCACTCTGGAAAAACTGCGATGGCTTCCGGGAGGGTGTCACAAATATCTGGAACAAGGTCACCTCGGTATTCACGAATGGTGTCAATGCCATCAAGAATGGTATTTCCAATGCGGCATCCGCCATTGGCAGTGTAGCATCGTCTATCTGGGGCGGTATCAAGAATGTGGCTTCTTCGGCGGTCAGCTGGGGTAAAGACATCGTTGGCGGTATCGCGGGCGGCATCAAAAAGGGCGTCAGCTGGGTCGGTAATGCGGTCAAGAGTGTGGCAAGCGGTATCCGCTCGTTCCTGCATTTTTCTGTGCCGGATGAAGGACCTCTAGCAGATGCGGACACCTATATGCCGGATTTCATGAAGCTGTTGACTGGTGGCATCAAGAAAGGCGAGGGGGGACTGATCAGCCAGATCAAGTCGATGGCAGCAAAGGTACAGCAGGGTATGGAGGGCATCAGTTCCTTCAGCCTGCCGGAACTAACTCTGCCGCACTTTGATGGCTCTGGCTGGAACTTCCCACAGGCGGCTCTGGCCGAAGGTGGTACGACTCGGACGACCAACCTTGGCGGTGTGTATATCACGGTCAACGGTTACAATGCCCGGAACGATGACGAATTGGCACAGACTGTTGCCGATAAGATCAACGGCATGATCCATGAGGACGATTCAGTCTTCAAGTAAGAGAGGAGGTAAATGCGTATGGGCTACGATGCCCCAAAGCAGACAGTATCACAGTTTCAGCTCAAAGGCAGATATGCCAGACAGTATCTGTCCTTTGCTGGGAAGTCCAGCAAAGACTTCCTGTTATATCTGTCTGGCCCCGGTGTGTATGATTCCCCGGCTGCGGATGTGGAGAGTACCTCTGTACCCGGCAGAAATGGGGACATCCTCACCGAGAATGCAAAGGCAGGCAGAAGAAGGTATCAGAACGTGGATATCAAATATAAGGCATTTTTCTTCAACGGTCTGCCAGCTAAGACCGCAGCAGTCAAGGCGTGGCTGCTCTCGCCGGTTGGGTACCAGAAGTTGCAGGACACCTACGACCCGGATTTCTTCCGGATGGCAGTCTGCAAGGATGCGCTTGCCTTTGATGTCACTGCCCTGAAAGCCGCCGAGATGGAGCTGACTTTCAACTGTAAGCCCCAGCGTTGGAGCGTGGACGGACAGCGGAGCATTCGGCTGGAGAGCAGAGCGACCTTAAAGAATCCCTTTGCGTTTCCGGCACAGCCCATCTTCAAGGTCTACGGAGATTCTGGCGGTGAGTTGTATGTGGGTGAGGAGAAGATTACCATCCACAGTATCAAGGACTATGTGCTGCTCAACTGTGAGACGCACAATGCCTACAATGCCTTCGGCTTTTGTAATGAAACCATCCTCTCGGATGATTTCCCGGAACTGCCGGAGGGCAAAACACAGATCACATGGACGGGCGGTATCACAGCGGTGGAAGTCATTCCCCGCTGGTGGACGCTTTGAGGGGAGGTGCAGCCAGTGATCCCGTGTTTATATGATTCCAGAGAAACAAAGTTCAATCACAACGGCATCGGAAAGCTGGCAGATGCACAGTCCTGTACTGTGACCGAAAAACGAAACGGCAGCTATGAACTGAAGCTGGTATGCCCGGCAGATGGCATCCATGCAGAAATGCTGGAGGAGGGGAATATCATCCTTGCCAAGCCATCCGACACGATGCAGCCACAGCCGTTCCGAATCTATAAGATCACCACTCCCATTGACGGGAAGCTGGAAGTGCAGGCACGGCACATTTCCTATCAGCTGAACTTTATCACCGTGTCGCCGTTCTCAGTGAGTGGGTGCGCAGGAGCAATACAGGGGCTGAAAAGCCATGCTGCTTCTGAGTGTCCGTTCTCAGTCTGGACAGATGTGGTTTCCAGCGCAATGTTTACTGTGTCCGTTCCGGCATCTTTCCGTAACTGTCTGGGAGGTATGGATGGTTCTGTGTTGGATACTTTCGGAGGAGAATTCGAGTGGGACCGCTATATGGTCAAGTTCCATAAGGCCAGAGGTGCAGACCACAATGTCCATATCGTCTACGGCAAGAATCTGACGGATTTCAAGATGGAGAAATCCATCGAAAACACCATTACAGGAGTGCATCCGTACTGGGTAGACAACGAAACGCAGGCGGTCATGGAATTGCCGGAAAAAGTGGTCATGGTCAGCCGAAAATCTGTGCCGTATCAGAAGATTACGGTGCTGGACTGCACCAGTGCTTTTCAGGAAAGACCATCCGAAGCAGCTCTGCGGGAGTATGCACAGGACTATATCGATACGACCAGTCTGACAGAGCCGGAGATCGACATTAAGATCGACTTCATCCAGCTTTGGAATACACC
>Ga0129310_1001415_pt1 | contig 21169 bp, 17 predicted proteins | sample Go1ome_2_FD_94433 | JGI IMG/M metagenome (GOLD analysis project Ga0129310, IMG submission 94433) | Western lowland gorrila individual fecal microbial communities from Wisconsin, USA - Go1022A metagenome | ecosystem: Host-associated > Mammals > Digestive system > Large intestine > Fecal | place...
GCATTAGTGTCTGCTGCGTGCGAGTCGTAATGCGAATGTGCCTGCTGCAACATGACACCACCCAAAAGGCGGGTTCATACACTCCTGACATGCGCGTCCACCGTCACTTACGCTGTGCAAGGGTGATTGTCTTTTTGCTTGTTTTCGGCTACAATAGGATGAGAACAAAATGGTATGTGGTCGAATTGACAACGGGAGGCAGTGCATGGCGGTAGAGTTTATTTTAGGGGCAAGTGGTACAGGTAAGACCCGGTATATATATGAGAAGATGATAGCACAGTCAGAGGCGGAAAGGCATGCACCGATCTGGTTTGTGTTACCGGAGCAATCGAATATGGCAGCAGAGCAGGATATGGTGTCCCTGCATCCAAAGGGAGGGACAATGGAGATTTCTATTGTCAGCTTTACACGTATGGCATTTAAGGTGTTTGATGAGCGGAATGTGCATACATATGATATCTTGGATGATTATGGGAAGAGCATGCTTCTGATGAAGGTATTGAAGGAGCACGAGAAGGAATTTGCCTATTATGGTAAGATGGTCGGCAAGCCAGGCTTTGTGGAAGAGACGAAGTCTATGCTGTCGGAATTATATCAGTACCAGGTAACAGGACAGGTGTTAGAGGATGAAATTGCCGGATTGTCGCCGGAGCAGAGTCTTTATTATAAGTTGTCGGATATGAAGATCATACTGACTGCATTTGAAGAGGCGATGGGTAATTCTTATATGGTGGCAGAACAGCTTCTGTCCTTATTGGCAGAGACGGTGGGAGAATCCGAATTGTTAAAGGGAGCTGAGATCTATTTTGATGGATTTACGGGTTTTACACCGATTCAGTATCAGGTGCTTGAGGCATTGATGAAGCAGGCTGCAAATCTGCATTTTGTGTTTACAATGGATGGGGAGTTGTTTGGGAATAACGGATATGGAGAACATGAACTCTTCTCATTAGGAAAAGAGTCAGTAGATAGATTATGTAAACTAGCCGAGGATAATCAGGTAAAGGTATTGCCACATGTCAACTTAGAGACGAATTACCGTTTGCAGGCAGTGCCGGAACTGGCATACTTAGAGCGACAGTTGTTCCGTTTTCCAGTGAAGACGTATACGGCAGAGAGTCCGGCAATCCGTGTCTGTGAGGCAGAGGATGCAGAGGAAGAAATCTATTATATTGCAAAGACGATCAAGGAATATGTATTAAGTGGACAATACCGATATCGTGATTTTGCAGTTGTGACGGGAGATATGGGACAGCAGGCAGATCTGTGGCATATGGTGATGCAGCAGTTAGAGATACCTTATTTTATGGATGTGAATGAGGCATTTGTTCACAATCCGGTGGTTGAGATTACGAATATGGTATTGGATCTGTTTATACGGGATTTTGCATATGACAGTGTGTTTGCATTTCTTAAGACGGGATTTTTTGATATCAGTAAGGATGATATTTTCTTACTAGAAAACTATGCGCTCAAATATGGTGTCAGAGGTTATTCATGGTGGAAGAATACATTTCAGACCAAGCAAAAGGGTATGGGAAAGATCAATGCGACCAGGAGACGGTTTATGGAACTGCTAGAGTCGGTGGCAGATATCTTTTTAAAGCCAGCTGCAAAGGCAAAGGAATATCTGACAGCCTTATATGAGTTTGTTGCAGCACATGATATGGCACAGAAACTGCAACAGCAGAGTGAATGGTTTGAGACACAGGGGATGTTACGGGAAGCGAAGAGTTATGCACAGGTATATGATAAGTTCATTCAGGTGTTAGATAAGACCATGGATATTCTTGGAGAGGAGAAGATATCACGGGAGACGTTGCGAGATATGCTGGCTGCCGGAATGTCAGAAGTCCGGTTAGGTGCAATTCCTTCTACCTTAGATCAGGTTGTAATCGGAGATATGGAGCGTACAAGATTTCATTATGTGAAGATATTATTTGTTGCAGGAGCCAATGAAGGTCTGCTGCCGGGCAATAGTGCCAGACAGGGAATTCTGGCAGACAAAGATCGGCGGCAATTAGCAGAGCATGGAATACAGCTTTCACCGGATAGTAAGAAGGATATCTTTGTAAAGCAATTCTATATCTATCTGCAATTGACGCAGGCAAGTGAGAAGCTGATTCTCTCTTACCGTAAGACGGATGAGAAAGGAGCAGAATTGCGACCTTCCTATTTTATGAAGAGGATTTTTCAGATGTATCCGCAATTAGTGGTGGAATCTGCAACGGATTGGATCAAAAATATGCTTCCATCAACCAAAGAAGAACTGACTAGAGTATTTGCCGGGCAATTGGAATCAGAGGTACAGCAGGATGCATCAGTATATCAGATGATGTTGAAGACGCAGGAGCATCGAACAAGAAAGATGTTAGATGGTTATCTATATGAGAACCGGGAGACTGTGCTTGACCGATCAATCGCAAGGCGGCTATATGGAACACATATGGTGCATAGTGTATCGAGGTTAGAGACTTATGTGGGATGTGCGTATCAGTTCTTTCTGCAATATGGTATTCAGATTGCAAAACGGGAAGAATATCAGATGGAATCGAATCATATCGGTACGATCCTGCATGCGGTAATGCAGGATTTCTTTGAAAAAGTGAGTACGGGAGAAATTAACCTTGGTCAAATTTCAGAACAGGATAGAGACAGGTTAGTAGAGTTGCTTGTGCGGAATGCGGCAATGGAAGAAAATGAAACCATCTTTGACAGTAGTTTTCGCAGTAGACATCAGTTGGATGTGCTGATCCGGATTGCCAAGCGAAGTGTGGGACATCTCTGCCGGCATTTAAAAGAGGGCAAGATGCGTCCTGCTTATTTTGAGGAGAAATTTTCACCGGAGGATAAGCTGACGTATACAACGATGCAGCTATCCGATGGGGGACAGATGGAACTGACTGGATTCATAGACCGGGTGGATATCATGGAGACTGAGGATGCGGTCTATGTGAAGGTGTTAGATTATAAGTCAGGTGCGAAGGATATTGACTATGTGAAGATGTATGAGGGCAAGCAGTTACAGCTCACGGTATATATGAATGTTATGCTTGAATTGTTGCAGCGTAAGTATCCGGATAAGAAGATCATTCCAACCGGAATGTATTATTATCATATCTATGATCCAATCATTGAGGAGATGGAAGATAGTCTGATCGAGCAAAAGAGGATAGAAAGTAATCGCCTTACCGGTCTGGTAAATGAAGATGAGACGTGTTTAGAGCTGATGGATGCGAGAACCGGATCGGTAACACCTGTCCGTTATAAGAAGGATGGAGCTTTTGATTCAAGAAATACAGCACTGGTATCCACAGAGGAGTTAGAGAAGATATCTGCTTTTGTAAAGAATAAGATGAGGGAGATTGGAGATCAGATCAGTGTGGGAGAGATTGCCATGAATCCGGAGAAGGGAGAGCTTAGTTCCCCATGTAATTATTGTGATTACCGAAGTGTCTGTCGGTTTGAACCGGGACTGGGAGGAAATGCATACCGGATTGCACCGCAATTAGAACGGAAGGAAGCAAAGCAATTGATCTTAGAGGGAAAGGAGGAGCGTGAACATGCAGTGGACGAAGGATCAGAGAAAGATTATTGATGCAAGGGATTGTAATTTGTTAGTATCGGCAGCAGCAGGTTCCGGCAAGACGGCAGTTCTGGTGGAACGTATTATTGAGATGATTGCAGATACCGCACATCCGATGGATATTGACGAATTGTTAGTAGTGACTTTTACAAAAGCAGCCGCAGCCCAGATGAAGGATAAGATTGCAAAAGCATTAGAAGACATGCTGCAAAAAGAGCCGGAAAATGAGCATTACATGAAGCAGTTGAATTATATCAGTCAGGCTAACATTTTAACCATAGATAGTTTTTGCTATCAGGTTGTAAAGGAGAACTTTCATGTGTTAGGTCTAGATCCTGCTATCCGTATCGGAGAGCCGGGTGAGATTCTGCTATTACAGGATGAAGCACTAGAACGGGTTGTGGAAGAGTGCTATCAGAATCCGGATTTTGTGCAGTGTTCAGAAGCCTTTTCCGCAGATAAGACCGATGACCGGATCATGGAATACATGCTTAAGATCTATACGGTGTGTTCCAGTTATCCAAGACCGGAACAGTGGATTGCCAATGCAAAGGCAAGTCTTCATGTAGAATCGGAGGAAGCTTTTGTTAAGATTCCGTTTGTGATACAGTATTTTGAACAATTACATCAGACGGCAAGAGGAATCCGGGCAAAAGTGCAGATGGCACTTGATATTGCCAGAAGCATAGATGGACCGCTCTATATGGAGAAGACATTGTTAGCGGACGTTGTTTTAGTGGAGGATTTGATCTCGGCGAGAACCTATACACAGTTTATGGATGTAGCAGGTCAGAAGTTTGCCACGATGGGAAGAGCAAAAAAGGGAGATGCATTTGATGTGGATAAGGCAGACCGGATTAAGTCGATCCGGGATGATTATAAGAAGGAGATCAATGCACTCTTTACATTGTTTGAAGTACCGTTTGAGATCGTATTGGAACAATTTGCGGCACAGGAGAAGATGCTTGCAGCATTATTAGATGCGGCAGAGTTATTCCGACAGCATTTCTTACAGGCAAAGCTTGCAAAGGGGATTTTGGAATTCAGTGATGTGGAACATTTTGCCTTGCAGGTATTATGCGAGGGATATGACGAAGAGGAAAAGCCGGTTCCGAGTGCCGTTGGACGGGAGATGTCTGAGCAGTTCCGCGAGATCTTAATTGATGAGTACCAGGACAGTAATTATCTACAGGAAGCAATTCTGCAATGCGTGTCCCGTATACCGGAGGGAGTGCATAATATCTTTATGGTAGGTGATGTGAAGCAGAGTATCTACAGCTTCCGTATGGCACGACCGGATCTTTTTATGGAGAAGTATCATTCATATTCTGTAGAAGAAGGTCAATCTTGCAGAAAGCTGTTGTTGAAGAATAATTTCCGTAGCCGTGCCAATGTCTTAGAGACGATCAACTATATCTTCTACCAGATCATGGGTCAGGAATTAGGAGGTATTGAGTATACGGAAGATGAGGCCTTGGTTCCGGGCAGAGAGTTTGCACAAGTGGCGGATGACGAGGTGGAATTACTGCTTGGAGAGAGTAAGGACTTTGAATTCATCCAGAATTCAGATGAGGAAATGACGGCACAAAAGGAAGAGAATCTGGATGAGAACTTAGAGGATATCGGTAAGATCGAGTTAGAAGCTACCATGATCGCAAAGAGGATTCAGCGTATGATGGGAGAACAGCCATATCAGATTGTTGCCGAAGACGGTCAGACGCTGCAAAATGTGGACTATAAGGATATGGTAATTCTGTTCCGTGCACCATCGGCATTTAGCCAGATCTTTCAGGAAGTACTGATGAATTATAATATTCCGGTGCGCATACAGAACGAGAACGGATATTTTGATACAGTTGAAATCCGTATGGTATTGAGTATGTTGCGTGTGATAGATAATCCATTCAATGATGTGGAGATGACAGCAGTTCTCCGTGGCTATTACGGTGGATGTAATAGTAATGAGTTAGCGGTATTGGCGTTAGTGAAGCATCTGTTAGAGCATGAGGAAAAGGAAAAAGAAGACGGTGAGGAAACCGGCGATAATTCACAATTAGAGAAGCGTGATAAACGGAGTAAGAAACAGGTCTATATCTATCAGGCAGTCCGGGTGCTTGTGTCGGATGAACGGGAGCGGATAGCAGGATATCTTTCCCAAATAGACAAAGAGATATATGATTCTCTATGTGTTAAGTGTGGACATATTGTGCAATTGTTAGAGGACTGTATGGAAAAGAAGAGTTATATGGGAATCGGACAATTATTGCGGCTCCTGTATTTTGATACGGGATTTTACTATTATGCACAGGCAATGCCGGAAGGAACATTCCGGGTAAGGAATCTGCGACTGCTTCTTAGTGAGACAAAATCATTTGAGGACGGAGCTTTTCAGTCTTTGTTTGATTTCCTGCAGTATGTTAATCGTTTGCAACAGAAGGCAGTATCTTTAGGTGGAGATCCTTCTGTGGAGAGTACAGAGAATGCAGTGCGTATTATGAGTATTCATAAGAGTAAGGGATTGGAGTTTCCGGTTGTATTTTTAGCAGGAACCGGTAAGAACTTCAACCTAATGGATACAAAGACGCCGCTTATTATCCATTCGGATTATTATATCGGTGCGAAGTACATCGATCCGGTGAAACGATGTGGCAATGATACCTTCAAACGAAAGGCGTTTGCGGCATTGATGCTGACACAGAGTATTGCGGAAGAGTTACGATTATTATATGTTGGACTGACCCGTGCAAAAGAGAAATTGATCATAACCGGTGTGACTAAGGATATTCCGGCACTGGTTCATAAGCATGAGATGGTATTAGCAGATGAAAAGGTGCAGTTGGGATACAGTAATATTCACAGTGCAAGGAATTATTTAGATTTGATCGTTGCGGCATTATTGCGGAACAAGGTATTTCATACAGCAATGAAAGAAGTGCCGAAGCGGCTGGATAAGAAGGGCGAGCAGATTATCTCAGCAGAGTATGTGTTAGAGCATGAAGTAACAACGCCGGATATTCGCCTGGCGGTAGAGACATATGATTTTAAGAAATTAACAGTGATGCATCTGCAATCAAATATGGAGCAGCAGACAGACCGGAGAGAACGGCTCAAAGGATGGTTGTATGAAAAGGCAGCACACGAAGAAGAATTGCAGGGACGGCTTTCGTGGAAATATGCAAATGAACGGCTGGTACAGCAGAAGTCCAAGTTATCCGTCACAGAGATCAAACGAATCTATGAGACAGAGAATGAACCTTCCGATGTAGTTGAATCGATATCTTATCACAGGGATACCTTTGCGGTTCCAAGATTCCTTGTAGGAGAAGAAAAGATGAATGCAGCGGTGCGTGGTACCTGGGTGCATAAGGCGATGGAGTTGTTTGACCATGCTAATTTGGAAGATACGGATTCCATTACCGGCTTTTTAGAAAAAATGTGGGAAGAAGGAAGATTGCCGGAAGAGACAAGAGAGTTTTTAACTGCAGATAGATTTGCAACCTTTACAGCGTCAAAGCTTGGAATCCGTATGCGGCAGGCGGCGAGAGAAGCAAAATTATACAAAGAAAAACAGTTTGTGGTAGGCGTTCCGGCAAGCAGATTGGTGGGAGAGACTTCACTAGATGACAGCATTGTGGTACAAGGAATTGTGGATGCTTACTTTGCAGAAGGGGACGATCTGGTATTAGTAGATTATAAGACAGACCGGATCAAAGAAGGTCAGGAAGAAGAGCTTATTAAAAGATACCGGACGCAGATGCAGTATTATAAGGATACACTAGAACAGCTGACGGGCAAAAAGGTGAAGGAAACATATCTGTATTCCTTTGCGTTAGGAAAAGAGATTGCTGTTTTCTAATGTAAAGAAGCCAGCTTTGTTGTAGCGAGTAAAAATATTATAAAAGAGAACGTATAGTCGTTGCAAAATAACGGAAAATGAATTATGATTAGTGATTGTAAGAATATTTCAGGTAAGGGAGTAAGGACAATGACAGGAAGAAACAAAGAAGAGATGGAAGGCGTAACGTTATTAGGGAATCAGGGAACGAAGTACCCGCAGGATTATGCACCGGAAGTGTTAGAGACGTTTGTGAATAAGCATCCGGATCACGATTATTTTGTTAAGTTCAATTGTCCGGAGTTTACATCCCTGTGTCCGATTACCGGACAGCCGGATTTTGCAACAATCTATATCTCTTATGTACCGGGAAAGATCATGGTAGAATCCAAATCTTTGAAACTATATCTATTCAGCTTTCGTAATCACGGAGACTTTCATGAGGACTGTATGAATATTATTATGGAAGATCTGATTCACCTGATGGATCCAAAGTATATTGAGGTTTGGGGTAAGTTTACTCCAAGAGGAGGTATCTCGATTGATCCATATTGCAACTATGGAAAGCCGGGAACAAAATGGGAAGAAGTTGCATGGAATCGTCTGGCAAATCACGATCTGTACCCGGAGAAAGTAGATAACCGTTAGAAACTTTAATTAGAATAAAAATTAGCCGCAGTTAAAATGCGGCTAATCTTATGTTGATATAAGTATAGAAAGAAATGGTGACAAAAATGAACTATAAAGAGAGCGTAGAATATGTATTATCTATTCCTTTATTTGCAGATAAGTTAGGGACGGATTGTTTGAATCAGATATTGGATCGCTTAGGACATCCGGAGCGCAGTTATCCGGTGATCCATATTGCCGGAACCAACGGAAAAGGCTCTACTTGTGCGTTTTTGTCATCGATACTGCAGGCAGCAGGATACCGGGTTGGCATGTTTACTTCCCCTCATCTGGTCTGTATCAATGAGCGGATGCAGATTAACGGAAAGAACATTTCTGACAATGAATGGACAGAGGCATTTGCAGAGGTGATGCAGGCAGTTGAAGAAGCAAAGCAGGATGGCATTGCTCATCCATCTTTTTTTGAATTTGTCTTTTTGATGGCAGCAGTCTACTTTCAAAAGCAAGAGGTGGACTACGCGTTATTTGAGACAGGAATGGGTGGCAGGTTAGATGCCACAAATGTGGTGCGGCCGTTACTTACAATTATTACATCGGTTGGAATGGATCACATGCAGTATCTGGGAGATACCTTAGAAAAAATTGCATATGAAAAAGCGGGTATCATGAAAAAGAATGTGCCGGCTTTGTTTTTCAACCGTAAAGATACAGCAACGCAAGTTATAGTTCAACAGGCAGAAAAGGTAGGCGCACATTTGCGTCTTGTTGAAAAATCGCAATATAAAATATCAAAAATAAGTGAAAAAACCATTGATTTTTCGTTGGAGAGTGGTTATTATAGATATTGTGAGTTGACTATTCGTAAGACGGCTCTTTATCAGGTAGAGAATGCAGTTCTTGCGATAGAGGCTTATGAACAGTTATTAATACAGAAGAATGGAATGGCAGAAGAAGATTTTGAAGATGAATCATTCTGTCAGTTAATTGATAGACATATAGATGAGATTCAGACTGGATTATTTCATATGGTCTGGAAAGGCAGAATGCAGTGCATCGGTTCCCACATATATGTGGACGGAGCACATAATGAAGAAGCAATAGAAGCATTTTGTCACACATTAGAAGTTATGTTTCCGACGGAACATAAGATTTTACTATTTGCTGTCTCAAAAGACAAAGACTATGAGACAATGATTCGGAGACTTTCAGAGATTACATTTGACGAAGTTATAATCGTTCGATATGAAGGAAGTCGTTCAGCACAGATTGAGACAGTGAGAAGAACATTTGGACAGTTTTCGAAGAGTAAGATTACTTCATTTGATGATATAAGAGACGGGTTCGAGTATGCGAAGAACCATGTTAAGGATCGGTATTTATTTTGTGTAGGCTCTTTATATCTGGTAGGTAATCTGCTCAGTTTAGGAGTATAGATTATGATCAATTTTGATGAAGAGGTTAGAAAGTTTAAGCCTTGCCTTGAAGTATCTCAGGCAGAGGATGCAATATATAAGAACGACGTGAAAGATATTACAGATGTATTAGAGGAAATGTTACAACAGGTTAATGGTAAGAAGACGAAATAGGCGGTGAATAATATGGAGTGTTTGAATTGTGGAGCACCTGTATTAGAGAACGGACACTGCAGCCAGTGCGGCATGAACTATAAGCTGTTGGCAAAGGCCTATAATACATCAAACTATTACTATAATTTAGGTTTAGACAGAGCGAGTGTCAGAGATCTTACCGGTGCAATTGATGCATTGAATTTGGCGTTGAAGTATAACAAGCAGAATATCAACGCAAGGAATCTATTAGGACTCATCTATTATGAGATGGGTGAGACAGTGTTAGGATTAACACAGTGGGTAATCAGTAGTAATTATCTTCCGGAGAACAATATGGCAGAGCGGTACATTAAGGAAGTACAGTCAGATCCGCTTAAGTTAGAAGAAGCGAATCAGCTTGCCAAGCAATTTAATCAGGCCTTAGCCCATGCGAAGCAGGGAACGAAGGATCTTGCGTTTATTCAATTAAAACGAATCTTATCGAATTATCCTCATTTTGTGAAAGGATATCTGTTGTTAGCATTATTATATTTGGATAATGGGAATCCGGATAAGGCAAAGAAAGCGTTGAAACGTGTGCTGCGAATCGATAAGAATAATACGTTAGCGGTCAAGTATCTGTCAGAGATGGGGGTTGCACCAAAAGATATTATCGGAATGAAGGAGAGCAGTCACCGGATTGATGTGGATTCTGCGTATTCGGATGAGGATCAATATAAGTCGGATCTTGAGACGTTTGTTGAGAAGGGACTTGAGAATATTGATAATCCGGATCTGACAGTGGGGTCTTATCAGGAGATTAATCATAGCAAGTTTAATCTGATCTATGTTGCAGTTGGTTTGGTTCTTGGAGTACTTGTCTTTTGGTTGCTGGTTCTTCCGACAAAGTTAAATAGTGCTAATCAGAAGAACCGGCAACAGGAACTTGCTTATAGTGAAGAGATTTCGAAGAAGAATGTGACAATATCGGATCTGGAAGGTCAGGTAGAAGACTTGAATAAGCAGATACAGGCACAAGAGGAAGAGAAGAAGAAAGAAAAGAACTCTCAGAAGGATTCGAAAGAAGCATTCCAGATCATTAAGAACAATATTCCGAATACGACATATGAGACATTGTGTTCCGAAGCGGCTACTGCAATTAGTGGGAATGATTACCAGAAAGCGATTGACCTGTGTAATGTTGCCCTTCAAATTCAAGAAGGGGAAGAAGCTTATTACTATTTAGGTAAGGCATACTTAGGCAATCAGGATGAAGAGAATGCGAAGTCCGCATTTATTAGTCTTAAGGATAACTATCCAGAGAGTGATCATCTTGATGAGATCAAGAGTTATCTTTCTGAGTAGATATAATTTAACCGCAGATAAAATTCATATGAAGTAAAGTACGAAAGAGAACAATCTGTTTAATGAACAGATTGTTCTTTTGCTTTATAGAAAAATATGTTCTGTTAAAGAAAAAGAAAGGAAGAGGAATATGAAGACAAAAGGCAGATTATGTGAAGTAATAGGAGAAACACTGGTTGTACGATTGCCGGAAGAATTGGATCATCACACAGCAGGGTTGATCAGAGAAGATACAGAGGATTTGTTTTTGGAAAAGCGAATACGGAATGTGATATTTGATTATCGGCAAACCGTGTTTATGGATAGTTCGGGAATCGGACTTGTGATGGGACGATATCGGGAAGTGCGTTATCTTAACGGCAATGTATATATTGTTGGTGTGCAAAACAAGATTGCACGTATATTGGAAATATCAGGTTTGTATCGTGTGGCAATACAGGCAGGAGATATAGAAGCGGCATTGCAGGATATTCAGAATAGACAGGAAAAAATATAGTCAAGAAAAATGAAAATTAACTGTGGTTAAAAATATAGAAAAGGGGAAAAGGATATGGAACATTTTAATAACCAGATGGTGGTGGAGTTTGACAGTGTATCAAAGAATGAAAGTTTTGCAAGAGTAGTAGTTGCTGCTTTCGTGGCAAGACTGAATCCAACTTTAGAAGAGATTGCCGATATTAAGACAGCGGTTTCGGAGGCTGTTACAAACTCAATCATTCATGCGTATGAGAATAAGGATGGAAGAATTCGGATTGAAACACATATTGTAGAAGATACAGTAACGGTTATTGTGACGGATTATGGGATGGGAATCGATAATATTGAAAAGGCAATGGAACCAATGTATACTTCCAAACCGGAATTAGAACGGTCTGGTATGGGATTTGCATTTATGGAAGCATTTATGGACGAGCTGTTTGTGGAGTCTGAGGTAGGGAAAGGAACTACGGTAACAATGCGTAAGGTGATCCGGCAGGAAGAAGGCAGTTCTTTAAAAGAGAATAATTAATGGAGGCGTCATGGATAGAACTTTGGAGTTGTTAAGACTTGCAAAAGAGGGAGACCAGGACGCAAAAGAACAAATAGTAACAGAAAACCTAAGACTTGTATGGGCAGTTGCAAGAAGATTTATGGGAAGAGGACATGAGATAGAAGATCTTTATCAGATCGGATGTATTGGGCTGATGAAATGCATTGACAAGTTTGATTTATCCTATGATGTGAAATTCTCTACCTATGCGGTTCCGATGATCAGTGGAGAGATTAAGCGTTTTCTCAGGGATGATGGTATGATCAAGGTAAGTCGTACTTTGAAGGAGACAGCTTATAAAGTGAAACGGGCAAGGGAGGAGATTGTGCATCGTACCGGACAGGAACCGAAATTGGAAGAATTGGCGGATATTCTGCAGATGGATGAAGAAGAGATCGTAGCATCGCTAGAGGCAAATATAGAAGTGGAATCTATCCATAAGACCATTTATCAAAATGATGGGAATGCCATATATCTGATCGATAAAATAACGGACCAGGAGGATGAGAGTGAGGAACTGCTGAATCATATTGTATTAGAAGAATTAGTGGATGGATTGGAGGATACAGAGAGGAGAATTATTCGGATGCGGTATTATGAGAATAAGACACAGACAGAGATCGCAAAGGAAGTCGGAATATCACAAGTACAGGTAAGCCGGTTAGAGAAAAAGATATTAAAGAAGATGAGAGAGGCATACCAGCGGTAATATGTTCTTGTGTCTCTTCTTATTTAATGGTAGAATTGTAACGTCGGTTTGACAAATACGAAAGAGGAGGAACAGAATGGGTACATTTCAAGTAGAACTGAAAAAAGTTGTGGATGACAGCTATGAAATAGAAGTTGGATTTGCATTAGAAGATAAGCTGATTGCAGATTTGCAGGATGGATTGGTTGGTAAGATTCATAAATTTGCCGTTATAACAGATAGCAATGTGAAAGATCCGTATGGAGAACCAATCTTACATAGATTGAAGGATGCAGGATATCAGGCAGATCTGTTTGTCTTTGCAGCAGGTGAGAAAAGCAAGACAAGACAGACAAAGGAAATGATCGAGGATGCGATGTTAGCAAAGCAGTATCGAAGAGATTGTTGCGTGATTGCAGTTGGTGGTGGCGTAGTGACAGATTTAGCTGGGTTTGTTGCGGGAACATATGGCCGGGGCGTGCCATTTATCAATTATGCGACCACCTTGCTTGCTGCAGCAGATGCATCGGTAGGCGGTAAGACAGCAGTAGATACTCCGTTGGCGACAAATTTGATTGGTATGTTTAATCAGCCGGAGAAAGTATATTTAGATATTGCAACCTGGAAGACGCTACCTAAGAGAGAAGTCATCAGTGGACTGGCAGAGACGATCAAACACGCCTGTCTTGGAAGCAAAGAGTTTTTTAATTATCTGGATGAGCATATGGAGGAGATTCTTTCTTTGCAGAAGGAGGCTTGCGAGCATATCGCAGAAGAAAACTGTAAGATCAAATACCATGTCGTTATGAAAGACGAGAGAGAAAGTGGACTACGGGAAGTGTTAAATCTTGGACATACGGTAGGGCGTGCAATTGAAACGGTAAGTGACTATCAGTTGTTGCATGGTGAAGCGGTATCAATTGGAATGGTTGCGGAGGTAAAGCTTGCATATCGACTGGGATATGTAACAGAACGGGAACGGGACGCAGTCATTGCTTTATTAGAGAAAGCGGAGCTCCCTGTTAGTATACCGGAATATATTGACCGGGAAGCATTAGTTAAGAAACTGTATACGGACAAGAAGGTACGGGACGGCAAGTTACGTTTTGTTATTCAAAAGGGGATCGGTGATATCGTAGAATTCGAACAGGGTGTATTTGCAACACCGATTGAGGAACAGGTAGCACGTGAGATTATTATGAGTTTATAGAATAACAAGCAAAAGCGAAGCATTTTGCGAACTTTAACAGAGGAGACTGCTATGCGTAATTTACAAGAGACAAGAGAGTTTTTCCTTGCAGACCGGTTTGCAATGGTGACATCCGGTATTGAGATAGAGGAAGTAGACGATGGCTATGCCAAATGCAGTATGAAGATTGATGAACGACATGTGAACGCGACCGGCCATGTAATGGGTGGGGCTATTTTTACTCTGGCGGATTTTGTGTTTGCAGTTGCAACGAATACGCCGGAGAATGTGACAGTGACAACGGTAAGCCAGATTAGTTATTTGGATACTCCGAAAGGGGATGTTCTATATGGAGAAAGTAAGGTCCTGAAAGATGGAAGAAGAAATTGCTTCTATGAGATATCTGTCACGGATAATACAGGAATTACGATAGCTGTTATTGCAACAAGCGGTGTGCATCTTACAACTCAAACGACTACTTGACAAATATCAACAAATCACATACGCTAAGATACAAATATATTATAGAAGGGAATAAGAAAGAATATGAAAAAAGCAAAGATAATTTTGCTTGCCATGTGTTGTCTGTTATTAGCCGGATGTGGCAAACAGGCGGCTCCGTCAGATATTTCATCAATTGATGATCTAGAGGGCAAGCGAATCGGTGTACAGATTGGAACGACAGGAGATATCTATGTCTCTGATTATGAAGGGGACGATGCCGGAACAGTCGTAGAACGTTACAATAAGGGAAATGATGCAGTATCTTCTTTGAAGAACGGTAAGATTGACTGTGTTGTAATTGATGAAGAACCGGCAAAGGCATTTATTAAGAAGAATAGTGACTTAAGCATTTTAGAGGAAGAATTTACGATTGAAGATTATGCAATCTGTGTATCCAAGGATAAACCGGAATTAAGGGATAGCATTAATCAGGCACTGCGTGAACTCAAAGAAGACGGTACGTTACAGAAGATCATTGATAATTACATCAACGATAATGATGAGGGATTCCATTATCAGAGTCCGGACGGTCTCACCTATGAGAACGGAACATTGGTTATGGCAACGAATGCGGCATTTCCGCCATATGAATATTATAAAGATAATAAGATTACCGGTATTGATGCAGATATGGCAACAGCCGTTGCAGATAAGCTCAATATGAAGTTAGAGATTCAGGATATGGAGTTTGATTCTATTATTACAGCGGTACAGGCGGGAAAGGCAGATATCGGTGTTGCAGGAATGACAGTAACAGAGGATCGTCTTAAGAATATTGACTTTACGGATACGTATACTACCGCTAAGCAGGTAATTATTATTCGGAATGGTAATCATAATCCATTACTTTCTATCAAGGACAGTTTCTATCAGAACTTTGTGGAGGAGAACCGGTATGAATATATTGTGAAGGGTCTTCGCAATACATTAGTGATTTCTGTGTTTGCGGTATTGCTTGGTTTGGTGATTGGATTCCTGATTGCATTAGTCCGTACGACACATGATAAGATGGGAAGCCTTAAGATACTCAACTGGCTTTGCAAGGTATACCTTACGATCATTCGTGGTACGCCAACCATGATTCAATTGTTGATCATTTATTATGTGGTATTTGCATCAGCAAATGTCAGCAAGATCTTTGTAGCTGTATTAGCATTTGGTATCAATTCCGGAGCTTATGTAGCGGAGATCTTACGAGGTGGAATTATGGCACTTGATATCGGTCAGTTTGAAGGTGCAAGAAGTTTAGGGCTGACGCATGGGCAGACGATGCGGTATATCATTCTTCCACAGGCAATCAAGAATACCTTACCGGCACTTGGCAATGAGTTCATAGTGCTGATCAAGGAGACGGCAATCAGTGGCTATATTGGACTTCAGGACTTAACAATGGGAGGAAATATTATTCGTGGTATTACTTATGAAGCATTTTTCCCATTGATCACAGTAGCATGTATTTATCTTGTTATTGTCATGATCCTGTCAGCAGGAGTAAGCAGATTAGAAAGGAGCCTGAAGAAGAATGAGCGATAAGGATGTAATTATTAAGGTAGATCATATGACAAAGTCGTATGGTGACAATGTAGTTCTCGAAGATATTAATACCGTGGTCAATAAGGGTGATATTATTGCGATCATCGGACCTTCAGGTTGTGGTAAGTCAACTTTTATCCGAACTCTCAATCTGTTAGAGAAGCCGGACAGCGGTTCTGTTTTATTAGATGGACAGGATCTGACGGATAAGAAGGTAGATATTAATAAGATGCGTCAGAAGGTAGGAATGGTATTTCAGCATTTTAACCTGTTCCCGAATCTGACTATTAAAGAAAATATTACGTTAGCTCCTGTGAAGACAAAGCTGATGAGTAAGCAGGAAGCAGAGAAGAAAGCGGATGAACTGTTGGAACGCGTTGGACTTTCTGACAAGGCGGATGCATATCCGGACACATTATCCGGTGGGCAAAAGCAGCGTATTGCGATTATTCGATCACTGGCAATGAATCCAGAAGTGATATTATTTGATGAACCAACATCTGCACTAGATCCAGAGATGGTTGGTGAAGTATTGGAATTGATGAAAGAACTTGCGAAAGAGGGCATGACAATGGTAGTGGTTACCCATGAGATGGGATTTGCGAAAGAAGTTGCTAATCGGGTTATGTTCTTAGATGAGAAAGGAATTAAGGAGGAAGGAACTCCGGAAGAGATATTTGAATCTCCAAAGAGTCCGAGACTTCAGAATTTCCTGAAACGTGTAACCGCATAATGGAATAGAACTGGAATCCCTGTATCTACACTAACATGTAGATATGGGGACTTTGCTTTGGTGTGATATAAAAAGAAGGCCCGGTGGGTACCGGACCTTCAACTAATGAGGGGGAGAGGATTTCAGTACAAATTCTTGTACTATATGAAAAGCTCTTACAAGTACATAGTATAGAGAAAAGTTGTGAACAAAGTATGTTCATCCTGTTTTCGTTTTGTGAACTTTTTCAAATATTTCAAAAAATATTATCGTTAGGAATAGTTGCGTGTCGTATATGAATGTGTGTATAATAAAATGATGCAAGGGTCAAAAGTAAGTGGATGATCCCAATATCATAAAATGATACGAAGGAGGAAGAAAACGTGGTAAAGCATATTATATTATGGCAATTAAAAGAGGAATTAAAGGGAGAGGAGAAAGAGCAGATTAAGAACAACATGAAAGCCCATTTGGAAGCATTGGTCGGTAAGGTGCCAGGGCTTATTAGTATGCAGATTGTGATTGATGGCTTGGAATCCTCTAATGCAGATGTAATGTTAGACAGTACATTAGAAGATGAAGCAGCTTTGAAAGGCTATGCAGTTCATCCGGAACATGTTGCGGTTGCAGACACCTATGTGAGACCATTTACAGCAGTTCGTACCTGCATGGATTATGAAGTGTAGGAAGAAGGGAAAATGGGATTATGGAAATGGCATTGCATGAAGGAAGACCAGGTTCCGCAGAAGGAAGATTAGAGAAAGAGATTCGTGTGTATGACCTGTTAGATTCTTTGCAGATTCCATATTTACGGACAGATCATGGAGTAGCGGATACGATGGAAGCGTGTAATAAGATTGATGCGGTTTTGGATGTATTGATCTGTAAGAATTTATTTTTGTGTAATACACAGAAGACAAAGTTTTATTTGCTTATGATGCCGGGAGATAAGAAGTTTAAGACGAAGGATCTGTCAAAGCAGATCAATAGTGCAAGGCTATCATTTGCAGATGCGGAATATATGGAACAGTACTTGGATATCACACCGGGATCTGTCAGCATTATGGGATTAATGAATGACAAAGACAATCAGGTGCAGCTTCTGATTGATGAAGAAGTATTAAAGGGTGAATATCTGGGATGTCATCCGTGTGTAAATACATCCAGCATTAAGATTAGAACCAGTGATATTATGGATATCTTTCTGCCCGCTGTTCATCATGAAGCAATTGTTGTAACACTGTAATAATATAGTATGGTATTTTAATAATTAGGGAGGGAGCGATGAATGATATTAAGGATTATATATATAATTGCATTGGCGATAGCTGCAAATTTACCGGTTATCATATACATGACTGGATTTTGGATGCTGATTGTGGCCGGAGTAGTGGGATTTATTTTATGTAATCTGCGACCATCATCTAAAAGTGGCAGGTTGCTTTCTAAAAGGCTGGCAATTTGTAATTCTGGTTGTGAATTATTGAAATTATTTGCAATTACGTTATTGTTGGATATTGTTGTTTTCGTCATGGGGATGTCTGGAAAATGTGGTATGACTTCATTTGCCGACAATCATACGATATGGATCTGGAATATAATTACGACAGTAGTGGTGGAAGCAGTTATATTCTGGAATGGCATTATAAGAGTTTACATAACATCAGAACAATTGGGAATCCGCTGGCGTGTGCTTGGGATTGTGTGTGGCTGGATTCCTATCGCACATCTCATTATGCTTGGAAGAATCATTCAAGTGGTAAGTGCGGAAGTTGTAGTGGAAAATGAGAAGATACAGCTTAATCGGAGCAGACAGGATCAAAGAATCTGTCAGACAAAGTATCCAATTTTATTGGTGCATGGTGTGTTTTTCCGGGACTTCCGATACATGAATTATTGGGGGAGGATTCCAAAGCAATTAGAAGACAATGGTGCTACTGTGTATTATGGACAACAGCAGTCGGCAGCATCGGTAGCAGACTGTGGAGCGGAACTTGCACACAAGATTCAGGAGATTGTAGACAAGACAGGATGTGATAAGGTGAATATTATTGCTCATTCCAAAGGAGGCTTAGATAGCCGTTATGCATTGACGCTTCCGGGGGTGGCGGAACATGTTGCATCATTAACTACAATCAATACACCGCATCGTGGATGTGAATTTGCCGACTATCTGCTATCGAAGATTCCGGAAAAGCAGAAGAATTTGATTGCAGATACCTACAATACAACATTGAAGAAGCTAGGTGATCCGGACCCGGATTTCTTAGAGGCGGTTGGTGATCTTACAGCACAGGCGTGTAAAACGTTTAATGAGCAGATTGCAAATGTAGAGGGTGTGTATTATCAAAGTGTAGGTTCCAAATTGAATATAGCATCCGGTGGAAGATTTCCGTTGAATTTCTCTTATCAGTTAGTAAAATTGTTTGATGGGGCAAATGATGGTCTGGTAGGAGAGGATTCTTTTCCGTGGGGAGAGCGTTTTGAGTTTCTTACGGTGAAAGGAAAACGAGGAATATCTCATGGAGATATGATTGATCTGAATCGTGAGAATTTCAAAGAATTTGACGTGAGAGAGTTCTTTGTGGGATTGGTTGCGGATCTGAAGCAACGCGGTTTCTGATTCCGGTATGCGATCATGGACAGAGGGCATTGATCGTATCAAGTATGATGGGAAAATGATATGTGTTTTTATAGTTTCAAAGATTCATTTTTGCTTAAGTTATTGTATTGAAAAAAGTGCAGAAAATGGAATATTTTTTATGAAAAATCTCTTGTGAAATTGTGGAAACCCGATATAATAAAATAAGATTGTATACAAGAATAAGAAAAGGAGAAGAAAAATGTTTGGTTTTGGTCAGTTGATTGATATTTTGAAGAAGAATCCGAAGAAGATTGTATTAACAGAAGGCAATGATCCACGTATTTTGGAAGCTTCTTCCCGTTTGTTAGCAAGTAATTTCTTACATCCGATTCTCATCGGTGATCCGAATGAGATCTATGAAGTAGCAGAAGACAGCGGATTTAATATTCGTGGATCCGAGATCATTGATCCGAAGAATTTCCCGGATATGGATAAGATGGTTGCAGAATTTTGTGAGATCCGTAAGAGTAAGGGAGTTACGCCAGAACAGGCAAGAAAGTACTTAGAGCAGAATAACTATTTTGGAACTATGCTTGTGAAGATGGGATATGCAGATTCATTATTGGGAGGAGCTACATATTCTACAGCAGATACAGTTCGTCCGGCGTTACAGTTGATCAAGACAAAGCCGGGCAATACTTTGGTATCGTCCTGCTTCATATTGGTAAGACCTTCTGCAACCGGTGATAATGAGGTACTGGCAATGGGTGATTGTGGTATTAATATTCGTCCGAATGAAGATGAATTAGTGGAGATTGCAGAAGAGACCATTCGTTGTGCTAAGGTATTTGGAGTAGATCCTAAGGTTGCATTTTTGAGTTATTCTACATATGGTTCCGGTCATGGTGAAGATGTAGATAAGATGCGGAATGCAGCTCGTAAGACAAAGGAAAGAAATCCGGATATTCCGATTGACGGAGAGATGCAGTTTGATGCGGCGGTTTCACCTAAGGTATGCAAGAAGAAATGTCCTGAATCAGAGGTTGGCGGACATGCAAACACCTTTATCTTCCCGGATATTAATGCGGGTAATATTGGATATAAGATTGCACAGAGAATGGGTAATTTTGAAGCTTATGGACCAATCCTGTTGGGCCTTAATTCGCCAATTAATGATCTTTCACGTGGATGTACGGCGACGGAAGTATATTCTATGGCGATCATTACGGCAGCATTATCATAGAATATATCACCCTTGCACAGCGTAAGTGAAGGCGGACACATGTGTCTAACGGACGCAACGGTCTAGAAAAATTGGTTCCAAGCCGGGGCCGTTCGCACTTAATTGCTCCGGTAGCAGTACTAAATTCGTGCTATGCGCTCATTAAGTGCTGACCGTCACAAATGCCCCTCTTTGGAACTCAAATTTTTCTCGCCGAAGCTGAGGTTGACACAATATACTGCCGTCAATATATACGCTGTGCTTATCGCCACACCCGAAGCCGCGTCCGGCGTCAATAGGCTCCGGAACTTTCATTGTGGCTACATGTCAGGATGAAAGGATATAGGAAAAACAAAGAAAACCGGGTATGGATTATGTACACTTGTAGTTAGCATGTATACTCATCCATGTTCGGTTTTCTTGCATATAATAAGTACGGTACAGACTCATACTTACATGAATTTGGCAACTCACAGAAGCAAGGAAGGGCTTCATTAATGAGCTGACTTTCATCATACACATAATACACCCGGTTATTTGTTATCTCTTACAGTCCGTCATTACAGTAGATCACCCACACCAACGACAGGACGGCTTCGGGTGTGGCGATAAGCACAGCCTGTAATGTAGGTTATACGATACACAGCGCATGTACATAAAAAGTAGATCCCGGCTTTGGGTGGTCTGTCATGATTGCAAGCAGGTACGTGGAGCACGCCAGCACTTTGCGACGTAGTAATAAGC
>Ga0129310_1001418_pt1 | contig 21138 bp, 21 predicted proteins | sample Go1ome_2_FD_94433 | JGI IMG/M metagenome (GOLD analysis project Ga0129310, IMG submission 94433) | Western lowland gorrila individual fecal microbial communities from Wisconsin, USA - Go1022A metagenome | ecosystem: Host-associated > Mammals > Digestive system > Large intestine > Fecal | place...
CAATGAGAACTGGAAGCTTTATCCACAGCTTGATTACATTAGCGACATGGATGGAATGTTTTAAGAGCCGAAGACTATTTCAAAACTATCGCTAAAAATTGCTTGACAAATGCACCAGTTCACAGCGTGAGTTAGTGTCAGCTGAAATAAACACATAGGTTACCGTAGCGATGATGAGTGATTTCAGGCATATAGTAATGCCTTTACATAGCGATGATGGTGACATCAGGAATAATCACATGGATTACCGTTACGCGAAAATGGTGTAAAACACACGGATTGCCGTAGAAAACTATGAGCAAAGGGGCTGAGACACTATGAGTGCGGTTAGGCAGGAAGATATGGGTTTTCATAGCGCAATGAAGTGCCAGCCGAAACAAACTAACAGGTTACAGTAGCGATGATGGTGCTATCGGGCAAAACCGCATGGGTTACCGTAGCGTTATGAGGATGAGCGAATGGCGCAGAGAGTTACATAACTGTGGCACATAGCTTTGCAGATGTGGCTATTTTAATAAGGAAGATAAAAGAGTTTAGAGGTTGATTGCAGATTTATGAGGATACTGATTCATACGGACGAGTACTATCCCACAGCCCAAGCGTGTTCTTATAGAATGCGCACGATGGCGGATGCCTTTATCGATCAAGGCGATGAGGTTGTGGTGATTGCCAGCTCTACAAATAAGGGAAACGGTAAGATTGAGCCAAGAAGAGAAAAGATTTTGTATTCTCCGGCAATTCGCATGAAGAAAAAGACAACTATAATGCGGATGCTCAATAATCTTAGTTTTGGCTTTACATCCATTTTCACAGCATTGAAAGCTGGCAAGGTAGATGTGGTCATCACCACATCGCCCCCTCCGCTGGTTAGTATCCCCGGATGGATTATTGCTAAGTGCAAGGGTGCTAAGCTTGTTTATGATGTGCGGGACATCTGGCCGGATGTTGCACTTGAGATGGGTAGCTTTGCAGAAGGCAGCATTTACTGCAAGGTTTTCAAATCAATCACACGCTTTATGTACAAGCACGCTGATTGGGTGACTACCGTTTCGCCCGGTAAGGTTGAGAAAATCAAAAATCATGTAATTTCCGTGGGCGGTAAAAAGGGTGGCGCAGACCATGTGGACAAGGTGAAGCTGGTCGGCAATGGCTTTGATGAGAGCGTGGAAAACAGTTCCATCGACAACGAACTGATTGCCCAATATGAGCTGGATAAGAAGTTCACCTGTGTCTATGTTGGCAATATCGGTTTGGCGCAGGGACTGGGAGCTTTGCTGGATATGGCAGAGCAGTCTAAGCACAAAGAAGTTCAGTTCCTTTTGTTTGGTAAAGGCGCAGAAAAAGATATGCTTGAACAGCAAGCCAAAGAACGTGGGCTGGACAATGTCCACTTCTGTGGCATCCTTCCACATGAGAAAGTCTTTACGCTGTTGTCTTATGCCAAGATGAGCTTTATCCCGCTGAAGAACTCCAACATGAAGGACAGCATTCCGACAAAAGTGTACGAGGCACTGGGAATTGGTTGTCCGGTGCTCCTCGTCGCAGAGGGCGATTCGTGCGATATCGTAAACGAGTCCGAAATGGGCAGATGCGTTTCGCCGGATCATACAGAAGAGCTTGCAGGAGTTTTCGATGAAATGGTCGAGAACTATTCAAAATACAGTGAGCATCGCGCTGAAGCAAGAAACTTGATGCACAAGAAATACTCGCGGCAACAGATCGCAATTGCTTTTGAAAAACAGCTACACGAATTGCTGAAGTAAAAGACGGAGGAAAGAAAAATGGTTAACGTAATTGGCTTGGGCTACATTGGTCTGCCTACTGCATTGATGATGGCTTCCCACGGTGTGGAAGTTATCGGTACTGACTACAATAAGGAACTGGTTGCAACCCTGAATGCGGGCAAGACCACTTTTAAGGAAAAAGGTCTGGACGAACTGTTCCAGAATGCTCTGGCAGCCGGTGTGAAGTTCACCACTGAGTATCAGGTCACTGATACTTACATTGTGTCCGTTCCTACTCCGTATGACAAGTTCAGCAAGAAGGTTGATGCCTGCTACGTTGTCGAGGCTGTGAAGGATGTTATGCGTGTCTGCCCCAAGGGCGCAACGGTTGTTGTGGAGTCTACTGTTTCTCCGGGAACCATCGACAAGTATGTTCGCCCTGTGATTGAGGCAAATGGCTTTAAGATTGGTGAGGACATCAACCTTGTCCACGCTCCGGAGCGCATCATCCCTGGTAACATGGTCTATGAGCTGCTGCACAACAACCGTACTATCGGCGCGGATGACAAGGCAATCGGTGAAAAGGTGAAGAATCTCTATTCTTCCTTCTGCCAGGGCGAGATCGTTGTTACCGACATCCGTACTGCTGAAATGACGAAAGTCGTTGAGAACACTTTCCGTGCAGTCAATATTGCTTTTGCAAACGAGCTGGCGAAGATCTGCCGTCATGACAACATGGACGTCTATGAGATTATCAAGATCTGCAATATGCATCCTCGCGTAAATATCCTGCAGCCGGGTCCTGGTGTTGGCGGTCACTGCATCAGCGTTGATCCGTGGTTCCTCGTTGGCGACTATCCCTCTCTGGCCAAGGTTATTGATGAGTCCATGAAGACCAACGACGGCATGCCTGATTTCGTGTTGAATCGTATCTACGAGATCATGAAGGAAAAGGGCCTGACCGATGTGAGCCGTGTCGGTCTGTATGGTCTGACCTATAAAGAGAATGTCGATGATATGCGTGAGTCTCCGACGCTGCAGCTGCTGGAGAGCCAGGAGCGCCATCTGGCAACCGGCTTAAAGGTCTATGATCCGTTCATTACCAAGGATGTGGTCAAGAACCAGTACCACGATCTTGACGCTTTCCTCGCAGATGTCGATATGGTCGTTATCATGGTCAAGCACACAGAGATTCGTGAGAACGTGGACAAGCTGGCTGGCAAGGTCGTTCTGGACTGCCACAATGTCATTGATCTGCCGGGCGTGTATCACATTTAAAGTATGATGAGTAGTGCTGTGCAGAAAGGGCAGATAAATTCTGCACAGCACTTTTGGTTTAAAGGTGTGACGGTATGACAGAAAGAGTGCGAAATCAAGAAGTAGATATATTAAGAGGCATTGCGGCAGTTTTAATGATACTGGGACATTCGTTTATTGTTTACCCAGTAAATATCGCAACTGTTCCATGGTGCGCAGCAATAGAGCATTTTATTTATACGTTCCATATGGAGTTGTTTTTCATACTGGCGGGGTATGTCTATCACTGTATCAGCTATAAAAGCTATATTAAGAAAAAAATAGAACGTATTGCACTCCCATATTTTGTGTTTGGTATAGGGGCTATGCTACTCAGAGCATTTGGTGGTGCCGCAATAAACGGAGCTGAGCCAATTGGAGAGGGAATTATTAAACTATTGTTTCGAGGCGGTGGCTATTGGTTCCTTTACGTTTCTTTCTTGATTTTTACAGCATATCCGCTCTTAGATTATGTATTGCGTAAGAGCCTTGCAATTGAGGCAGCATTTTGTGTGTTGCTTTTGATTGTGGATCAGTATGTTAAGATTACAGACTTTTTAGCACTTGATACAGTAATACATTATTTGCCATATTTTGCTATTGGACATATTGTTGCAAAAATCAGTGGGGGGGGGGACGCACTAAAATAAATCTTTTTGTGAGCGCGCTTGTCATCTATGTGATTTTGGATGCTTATGAGGTATCGAGTGGCGAAAAGATAGGTGCGTTTTTTCATTTTATTAGAGCTGTTTCAATTTGCTATATTATTTTTTGCCTGTCAAAAGTCTTTTTTGATAAATGGCAAAAAAGAAAAATCTGCCTGTCAATAAAAAAGCTATTAACAGATTGCAGTAAATATTCCCTTCAGATATACCTTTTTAATGGATACTTATTGACTGCAATACGAATTGTACTATGCAATTTTTTGAAGGTAAGGGATCCTTTTGTAATTGCTATGACAATTTGGATTGGAGACCTCGCAATTTCTTTGGCGCTCTGTAAGTGGCTTTTGCCCAAAATGCCGTTGTTTGCAAGATTATGTGGAATAAAGTTAGGAGATAACAAATGAAAAAAGTAATGCTCGTTTTCGGTACTCGACCGGAAGCAATTAAAATGTGCCCGCTTGTTAACGAATTGAAAAAACGTGAGGAGCTTCAGACAGTTGTTTGCGTAACCGGTCAGCACCGTCAGATGTTGGACATGGTTCTTGAAGCATTTGATGTTACTCCGGACTATGATTTGTCTATCATGAAGGACAAGCAGACACTGTTCGATGTGACCACCAATATTTTGAACCGTATCAAAGAAGTACTTGAGAAAGAAAAGCCCGATGTGGTGTTGGTACACGGTGATACCTCTACGACTTTTGTGACGGCACTGGCTTGTTTCTATTTGCAGATTCCGGTTGGCCATGTGGAGGCTGGTCTGCGTACCTATAACATCTACAGCCCTTATCCGGAAGAGTTCAACCGTCAGGCTGTTTCTATTATCAGCAAGTTTAATTTTGCTCCAACGGAGCTTTCTAAGCAGAATCTGCTGAAAGAAGGTAAGAACCCGGACAGCATTTATGTTACGGGCAATACCGCAATTGATGCCTTGAAAACCACAGTTCGTGAAAGCTATACGCACCCTGAACTGGAGTGGGCAAATGGTAGCCGTCTGATTATGATCACAGCTCACCGCCGTGAGAATCTTGGTGAGCCGATGCGTCACATGTTTAAGGCAATCCGCCGTGTAATGGATGAACATCCTGATGTGAAGGCCATTTATCCGATTCACATGAATCCTGTTGTGCGCGAGATCGCCAATGAGTATCTGGGTGACGATGATCGTATCCATATCATCGAACCGTTGGATGTTTTGGACTTCCACAACTTCTTGAGCCGCAGCTATCTGATTCTGACGGATTCCGGCGGAATCCAGGAGGAAGCACCTTCTCTGGGCAAACCTGTTCTGGTTATGCGCGATACCACAGAGCGTCCGGAAGGTATTGCAGCGGGTACATTGAAATTGGTCGGCACGGAAGAAGAAACCATTTACAAAGAGTTCAGCCGCCTACTGTCCGATAAGGATGAGTATGAGGCAATGAGTAAAGCAAGCAACCCGTATGGTGATGGACATGCCTGTGAGCGGATTGCAGATGTGCTTTGCAAAATGTAAAAGCCGGTAAAAGGGAGAATAGCCATGCTTGCAAAACTTGGACTTTATGCCAATACAGTTAAATCAATGAAGCCGAGTCAGGTTTATTTTCGCATCCGAAAGATGCTGAAATTGGATTGTAGCGTTGGGTGTAAGGTCACAAGTGATGTGAGTAAGGTTGCACCGATTGCGACGGTTGATGAGATGGATTATGATCCTGTTTTTCTGGAACGCTTCCCAGCAGAGGGACTTATCAATGATACTGTAACATTTTTGCACTCGTCAAAGGAGTTTCATTGGAATGAGAGATGGCACTTTGATGATAAGTCTGCTTTGTGGAACTTCAATCTTCATTACTTTGAGTTCCTCTTTTCGTTGGTTGATGCCTATAGAAAAACGGGCGATAAGAAGTTTTTAGAAAAATCTATCGAAACTATTCGCGGGTGGATCAATCAGAACCCGAAAGCGAATGGTGGCGAAGGATGGTCTCCCTACACGATTGACCTCAGACTCACCAACTGGCTGGGATACTATGCAGCGGTTCACACTGAGCTGGATGACGATTTCCAAAGCTTGTTTATTAACTCTATTCACGAGCAGTATGAATTCTTGAGCAGACATTTGGAAAAGGACATCTTAGGTAACCACTATTTTGAGGACCTGAAAGCACTCGTTCTATGTGCGCTGTTTTTCAATGATGAGCCTGTTTTACACACTGCACTTAAAGCTTTCAAGGCGGAGTGTAAAGAGGAAATACTTCCGGATGGAATGCACTTTGAACTTAGCCCGATGTATCACAAGTTGATTTTTGAAGGCGTTGTCAGAGTCGCAGTTGCACTGAAAGACAGGGGATTGGACGACTGTGAAGTTGATGGATATCTCCAGCGGATGTTGGATGCTGCGTGGTCTTTAGAGGAAGGATTAGATCGGATTCCGCTTTTCAATGATGCCGGCAACAATGTGGCAAAAAGTTTGCAGGCACTGGTTTCTGCGTGCAAGAGGCACTTCGACATAACACCGGAATATAAATCTTGTTTTGCTGATAGCGGATTCTACATCTTTAAACAGAACGACTGGAAACTTATTGTTGACGCAGGGCAGCCGGGACCTGCCTACATTCCTGGACATGCGCATTGCGATGCCATGAGCTTTGAACTGTTTAAGGCAGGAAAGCCGGTGATAGTGAACTGTGGTACATATGCTTACCAGTGCAAAGAGCGCAGTTTCTTCCGCAGTACTGCGGCGCACAACACGGTGATGGTTAACGATACAGAGCAGTCCCAGTGTTGGGGTGCGTTTCGTATGGCAAAACGTAGTAAGGTAAATGTCGTGAGTGTGTCAGAGAAATCAATTGTAATTGAATTGATTGATCAGCGTGGACAGGCAGTAAAAAGAACTATTCAACTTGAAAAGACTTTGAAGATAACAGATGAGTCTATTGGGAATAAACTGACTGCATTTGTTCATCCGATAAATGAGATTGACATGACATTTGATGGCAATTATGAAACGATAAGTCAGCAATACGCGCCTGAATATGGTGAGCTGGTTTCACTTGAAGCCGTTAGATATGAGGGAAACGGAAAAATTTCTGTAGAGATATGTATTTAAGTTGGAGGATAATCAATGGCAGTACAACAATTACCTGGCTATAAACCCCTCTGCTATATAAAAGGGACTCTCTATCTTTACAGAAAGGGACATATCTACAGATTAGTAGAAAATCAACCGGAAAAGGTTATTCAAGTATACTCCAGCACAGCAAAAGAGTCCCTGCGAGTGTTGGCGAGACTATTTCGAACGGAGCCTAAATATGCCGTACCAATTAATCAAAGTCAAATGCTTTTGGTTGGACATCGCACAATAAAGGTCGTAGACGTGGAAAAACAGGTCGTGGAGGATATTTCCTCGTCCAGAGAAGGCTTTTCCGATCCTCTAAATATATGTGCTGGGAGAGAAAAGTGGGTTGCGCTTTGGGGCGATTATGGTTCAAACGCTGAACACGATTCTATTAATATATATGGCTTGACCCAAGAGAACAAGGTGGAAACCGTCTATAGCTTTAAAAGCGGTCAGGTGAGGCACATTCACAATATTATCTCGAAACGGTCGGGTGGATACTACATTTTCACAGGAGATCAGGAAAAGGATGCAGGAATCTATAAAGCAAATGTACCATTTGATCAAGTAAAGCCAGTAAAAATTGGAAAGCAGCAGTATAGAGCTGTTATTGGGTTTGATACGCCGAAAGGACTGCTGTATGCGACGGATGCTGTAAATGAGAAAAATTATGTGTATCTGTTTGATGGGAAAGGTGAACCTCAAAAAATCTGCGCATTAAATGGCTCATGCATTTATGGTACAGAATTTCAGGGAAAGTACTATTTTTCAACAACGGTAGAGCCGGATGAAAATAATCGAGGAGTGACCTCGTGGATATCATCTAAACGCGGCGAAGGAATTCTTTCAGATGAGGTTTATCTGGTTGAAATCGATGAAGAAATGAACTTCAAAACAATAGAGAAGTTCAAGAAGGATGCGCTGCCAATGAAACTGATGCAATATGGAGCTATTCAGTTTCCAAAGGGAATTACAGACGAGCTTTGGTGCTATCCTGTAGCAGTTAAAAGGTATGATGGAGTAGCACTACTAATACAGACAAAATAATATCATAGAAAGGAATCTCGCAATGCTTGCGGAAAAGGTAATCATTGTTTTTGGTATGGGACCAGCTGGACTTTTTCTAGCACGTCAATTAAATAAGGAAAACAAAATCATATATGGGATTGGAAAGCCTGATGATATCGGTAGGTACTCTAATGTATTAAAGGGGTATTACGCAACAGAAACAATGGACGGCGTTGAAGAAGCTATCAACGAGATCTCCAAGCAGGAAAATCGGAGGATCGGAGGATATATCTGTAGCGACCAGTATCTCACAATGTTTCTGGAGGAAAATCCTAATCTTTTTAAATCTATAGATATGTCGGAGCCGGGAGCAGAGGTATTTGAATTAATATTCGATAAGGAAAGACTTATAAATTATTGTGAAAAGATTGGTGTTCAATTTCCAGCAATATACAGTGGAAAAGATATAGGTTGTAATAGTGTAGAATATCCCATTGCTGCAAAACCAAATATTAAGAGAGGTCACTCTCCGTTAAAGAAAATAACAGTAATCAATAACCAAAGAGAATTGACTTCTTTTTTGAATGAAGCTACAAATGCGGGCTATAAGATAGATGAAATCTTATTCCAAAAGTATATAAACGGAGATAATCGCTGGGAATATGGATATGGCGGATATTTCAAGAATGGAACACCAATTACTGAAGTCTTTTTTGTTCAAGCAAGACAATATCCTCAAGGCGTGAGTTGCTATACAATTGAAATTGTAGATGAGTTGCTTCGCAATGAAATAAGGAATGCAACTACAAGATTCTTGAGAGAGATAAAATACACGGGTTTTTTGCAGTTTGATTTGAAGCAAGACGAGTTAACAAGGAAGATATATGTATTGGACATTAATCCAAGACCGTGGGGGTCGATTTCAATTCTCACTCCCAAATGTGTTGATATAAGTGTCTTTAGAGAAAAGAAGGATATGGGGAAGAGATGTTGCTGGCATTTTCCTTTAAAAGAAGCTGCTTCATTTCGCAATAAAAAAAATGTCAGCTACAAAGAATGTGGAAAAATAGGGCATGGGAGTAATGTAATAGATCTTTTCGATAAGGAGGATGTTAAACCTTTTTTGGCGCAACCGGTGGTAGCAATCAAAAAGGTAAGAATAAAATTAAAGATGCATAAGAAAAGAAACTAAAAATTTACTTTGAGATTAGACAAAGTTATTCGTGCAAAAATCGGAGAAAACAATGAATCAATTACTAAAATATCTTCAAAGAGAAGGCCTTTGTGCAACACTTAATAAAGTGAAGAATAAAGTTTTTAAACATGGTAAGAGCTATACCGTTTTCCTAAAAAATAATGGGGGGGGGACGAACTGACATCTCTGAAAATTTTGAAATTGAAAGTCTGACGGAGGTTAATAGAAGGGATTTCGAGAGGATAAAGTTTTGGGATTTCGTCAAAGCAGACGAGTTTATTGATAATCCAAAGCAGAGTATCCTTTTGCTAAAGGCTGGCGAGGAATATGTTGCCTATGCAGCAGAGGAACATGAACTCTGTAGAGAAATTCATGGATTAGGAAAGTTCAAGCTACGCTGTGGTGAAGGTTGGATCGGTCCGGTTTATGTTTTGCGGAGCTGGCGTGGTCATGGAATAAATAAGGTGCTTGTAGCGGAACAAATTAAGAGGTTGCAGGCCAGCGGAATAGACACTTTTTATACATCAATTAATTCAAATAATGAAGCCTCTCTGAACAGTTTTAAGCACAGCGGGTTTGGTGAAATTGGAAGAGTGGATAGCAATGGAAGGGTCGAGGCAGCATCGGATCGTATGCTATTCGAACGGTTTACAAATAGCTGATGGTGTGAACAAGACTGACAGATGGAGCTTGTGGAGGATGATGATAAGATATGGAGAACATATATATAGGTTCATTCCCGATAAATGGGGGAGGCGTAACCAATAAGAATAGAGATTTATATGATGCCCTAACCGCAAGTGGCGTGAAAATAAGCAAGATAGATTTAAATGAGATAAAAACTAAAAAAAACATAGTTACTTTTTTCAAGCTGGCTTTGGCATTGGTAAATCGAAAAAACAGATTTGTTGTAGGAATATCAACTGGAAAAAAGACACGCAGAGATTTTTGCCGATTACTCTATACTTTGAACAGAGAATCTATGGAACAGTCGATTCTTATAATGATGGGAGGAAACGACAACAATAATATTATTAGAGATCATCTATATGCAAAATGGATAGCTTGTTATCGAAGAATTTATGTTGAAACAGAGGGTATGAGAAAGAGCCTTGAATCTATTGGTCTTAATAATGTAGCTATTTACCCTAATTGTCGTTTTAGACCGAATACTGAAATCATGCCAAAAGTTGGTGCCGGATGCCTTAACTGCGTATTTTTTTCATCTGTGCAGCCTGAGAAGGGCATGGACATGATTTTAATTGCAGCAAAATTGCTTAGTTCTGTACATTTCTTTATATATGGAAGAGTAGCAGATAGCTATAAAGAATATTTTGAAGAAACAGTAAAATGTTTACCCAATGTTTCGTATGTCGGAAATTTCCAGGGAAGTAGCGAAGAAGTTTATGCTGAAATCTCAAAGTATGATGTGTTGCTTTTGCCGACTAGGTGGGCGGCAGAAGGTGTTCCGGGAATACTAGTGGAAGGTAAAATTGCAGGATTGGCAGAAGTTGTAACAGATCACAACTATAATGCAGAAATCGTTACTAATGGCTGGGATGGAATAGTGTTAAAAAGTAATAAGGCAGATGAATTAGTAGAAGCGATTAGTCGACTGGATAATGACAGAATAATGCTCTTGAATATGAAGCACAACAGCAAAATATCTTCTGAAAAATATTTGATTGAGAATAACATCGCCGATATTGTCAGTGATATCGGGGGGGGGTATAAAGAAACAGACATCTTTTTGTTTCCTTATTTTTTGTATCAATTCACTGCAACGATACAAAGTTACAGTGTGCTAAGGGAATTGCTTTTAGTATAAAAGATATGAAGATAAGGGGATAAATCGAATGGATGTAATGAAAATCTATGATAGTTTGCCTGTCATTTTACAGAATGTAGCTTGCACAATGGAAGGAATCCGAGTCAAAAGAAAAAAATATGGAGCATTGACGAAGAAGTATCTTCCTGATTTTATGGAGAGAGACAACTGGACCTATGCCCAGAAGTGCGAATATCGGGATAAGCAAATTCAGAAAATGGTGGAACACTGCTATTATCACGTTCCGTATTATCATAATTTGTTTGATGAGCTTGGTATTGATTATAAGAACATCAAGACTTTGGATGATTTGAAGTTGATCCCGATCCTTACGAAAGACGTCGTTCGTAATCATGGAAGTGAACTTATTGCGGATAATGTCTCTGAACGCGATTGCTATCATATGCATACAAGCGGAACAACGGGTAGTAGTCTGAAATTTTTATACAGCAAAGAAGCCTATGCAATGCAATGGGCAGAGGCCCAGCGATATGAACATGATCTTGGGCTTATGGGAAATGAATGGAATGCCTATTTTGGCGGACGGTCTATTGTCCCCAAAGAGTGCAACAAACCACCGTTTTATCGTGTTAATTATGCGATGAAGGAGGTTATGTTTAGTGCATGGCATCTGTGTGAGGAGAACTATCCGGAGTACATTAAGGGCTTGGAAAAATACAAGCCGGAATTTTGGCATGGTTATCCATCATCTTTTTTGCCATTGGCTCAGTATTTGATTGATAATAATATTAGATTGTCCTTCTCACCTAAGTATATCCAGCTTTCCAGTGAAAATGTTACAGAAGCCCAACTGAATAAAATGAAATGCGCCTTTGGGCTTAGACCGATTCAAGGATACGCAATGACGGAACAGGTCGCTACTTTCCGTGAATACCCGGATGGGCATATGTATGTGATTGAGGATTTATACGCTGTCGAGTTTCTTGAGACTGACACTCCGGAAGTATATCGAGTTGTCGGATCCAACTTAACTAATTACGCAATGCCTCTCTTGCGATATGACACAAGAGACTTGGTGCAGTATCAAGAAACAAAAAGAGGTCGGGAGATTCTTGGTATTGATGGGCGAGAAGAAGATAATATTAAAACACATAATGGAGTGATTCGAAGACTGGACTTTGTGTTCAAGGATCAAGTTAATATTGTGGAAGCTCAAATTGTTCAGAAGTCTCTGGATTTGGTAGAGTTTAGAATAGTAAAAGGCAAAAATTATACTCAAAAAGATGAGAAAACATTGACACAAGATATTGTTGCGTATCTTGCAGGAAAGATAAATTACAAGATTGTTTATGTTGATGAAATTCCGAAAACAAAAAACGGTAAGATGAAATTCATTGTTTCGGAGGTGTGATATGAGCGTTGTGTATATGGGCGCGTTTCCACCGGGCTACGGTGGAGTAACAATAAAAAATCAAAATCTCTACATTGCACTTGAGAAGGAAATGCCTATAAAAAAGGTGGATTTTAATAGGGTTAAACGTAAAAATGTTAAAGAAGCGATTCGACTTGTGTTTCACCTTTTGAATCCAAGAGATCGGTTTGTGATTGGTGTTTCTGGAAAAACGACTCGAAAGCGTTTTACGCAAGTGCTGTACTATTTGAATCGTAAGGCAATGAAGAAATCGATTATCATGGTAATGGGTGGAACAGCCTCGCACGATATGTCTGTTGACCCGGAGTATAAAAAATGTGCAAAGGGATACAAGAAAATCTATGTTGAGACTCAAAGCATGAAATTAGAAATGGAGGGGGCAGGATTTGAAAATGTGGATATTTATCCGAATGGAAGATTTAGACCACAGAAAGATATAGAGTTAAAAACGGGAGACAAGAAACTGCGCTGTGTATTCTTTTCACAGATTCAGCCGGAAAAAGGCGTGGATTTGGTTCTAAAAGCAGCTGAAGCATTACCTAATATTGGTTTTACTTTTTACGGTAAAATTATAGATGGATTCAAGGAAGACTTTTTAAACAATGTGGAGAGATTATCGAACACTTCTTACCGCGGTGTTTTCAAGGGAACAAGTGAAGAAGTGTATGCAGAGCTTTCTCAGTATGATGTGCTGCTCTTGCCAACGAGATGGGAAGCAGAAGGTGTACCTGGAATCCTAGTGGAGGGAAAAATAGCAGGTCTTGCAGAAATTGTAACGGATCACAATTATAATGCTGAAATTGTTGAAAATGGTCAGGATGGGATTGTTCTGAAAAACAATACAGTAGAAGAATTGATAGAAGCAATTCTTTATGTTCAAGAAAATCCGGATATGTTGAGAAAAATGAAGCTAAGAAGCAGAAAATCTGCTGAAAAATACTATATTGAGAATAGTATCCCAGCAATAGAGACAAATATATGCGGGGGGGGGTAAAATAGAAACAACGGTTTTGCGATGCGTATTCTTCTCTCAAGTTCAACCAGAAAAGGGAGCGGACCTTGTATTAGAAGCTGCAAGAATGCTCCCACATGTGGATTTTTCCTTTTATGGCAATATTGTTGACGACTATAAAGATATATTTATGAACAGAGTGAATGCTCAACAGAATGTTTCGTACCATGGTGTCTTTAAGGGCTCCATTGATGCTGTATATAGGAAACTTTCAAAATATGATGTTCTTCTTTTCCCGACAAAATGGGATATTGAGGGTGTGCCAGGCATTTTGGTCGAAGGAAAAATAGTGGGCTTGGCAGAAATAGTAAGTAATAAGAGCTATAATGCAGAACTTGTCCGTGATGGAATAGAAGGAATTGTACTCAAGGACAATTCAGCGACTGCCCTTGCTACAGCAATACAACAATTAGATGAAAACAGGCAAGTGCTCAGCACATTGAAAGCAGGAAGTAAGTTTTCGGCGGAGCAGTACTTTATTGAAAACTATATTAGTGCTATAAAAAGAGAATTGGAGAAATGAGTATGGAAGCTGTACTTCTCAGAAGTAAAAATGTATCAGCTACGGAGTTCTACTATAATATTATTCAGCGGGCGTTGAAAGAAAGATACGATCTGATTTATGACGGATTTGAAGAATTAGAGCTCCCAGCAAAGAAGAATGTTCTGGTCGTTTGTGGAAGTTGTACTCAAATGCTCAGGATTTGGAAAAAAGGATATCGCAAAATTGTGACGTGGTACCAGGGAACGCTTCCAGAAGAAAGCTATATGAGAAATCAAAGCTGGCTTCGAAAAAAAGTGTTGTCGCTTATAGAAAAGTTTGCATTGGAACATTCGGTAGTTAATATTGTTGTTTCAGAGGCAATGATTGATCATTATGAAAAAGCTTATAAGTTGAAGTTGAATAACACTTATGTGATGCCCTGTTACAATGTTGAATTTCAAAAAGAATGTATCATTTCGAAGAGTCCTGAAAGTAGGGTATTTGTTTATGCCGGTGGGTTAAGCAAGTGGCAATGCATAGATCAAATGTTACGTCTCTATAAACGAATCGAGGATCGAGTTGAGGGACGAACGAAGCTGCTTTTCTTTACTCCAGAAATTGAAAAAGCAAAGCAGCTCGTGGCGGACAATGGAATTGCGAATTGTGAGGTGTCATGTGTTCACTATTCAGAGTTGGCTGAAAAAATGAAACAAGCTAAATTTGGCTTTGCATTAAGAGAAGATACAGTAGTAAATCGTGTTGCCACCCCGACTAAGTTGGCCAATTATGTGGCAAGTGGTATAATTCCAATTTATTCAGAATGTTTACATGATTTTTATAAGCAAAGTCATAGTAATCCCTATCAAATTGCAATCCATGATGTTAATAATATCACAGATGATGAAGTAGACCATATTATTAAATTGCTGGATAAAAAAATTGATGGAGAAAGCATGCAGGCCAGTATGCACACTTATTTTGATGAATACTATAATACAGAATGGCATATTCATAATTTGGCAGAAATGTTGGGAAAGCAAATATGATTACAGAGAATAGAAGACCTTTTCAGATTAAAGCGATAAGCATAATATGGATACTAGTTTGCTTTTGTTGCTGTATAAGTGGCGATAAGTGGGCTGGTTCAGTAATTTCTGTATGCTATTACGCATTGTTTGGCATTTTAATACTTGTAGTCATTAGGAATGGGTTGTCTATCACAGGAGAAATCGGAACTTTCTGTGGGATTATTTTCCTTCTCGGTATGATAAGCGCAATCTATAATACGTTCTCAGGATTTAGCTATTTCAATTTGTTTGTCCATATTCGGCAGGTGCTGTATCTCATTTTATTTGTATACTGTGGCTATTACCTTGCATATAAGAATCAAGGTAACAGTTTGATTTTCAAAACGGTTCACTATATTTCTTTAATTGCCGCATGGGTTATTATTTTTCAGGGAGCTCTTCAAAGAGCAGGCGTTTATCTTAACCGTATTACTTTTTTTAGCGAGACCTTGTTTCAGGCAACAGATACAAGTCGATATTTTCGACCGTCAGGGTTCTTTTCTGAACCATCTTACTTTGCAGAGATATGTCTAATTGATATTTTTTATTGTCTTTTCAAGAAACGTAACTTGAAAGTGGTCCTGATCGAAGTAATTGCTCTTGCTATTTCAACATCATCATTGGGTATTGTTTTTGCATATTCACTTTTTGTTGTATGGGCTTGTACACAGAAGATAACTCGTAATCAGTATATTGACTTTTTTATTAAAGCAATAATGATTAGTGTGTTATTAGCGGCTATCATCCTATTTGTTGGGTATCAAGGTGATAATGCTATTATACTGCGAATCCAAAAAGGAGCAACTATCAAACAGAGAACACTGAGAGCATTTGAAATATTTGGAAGGTTAGATGATGGCCACAAGTTCTTTGGAATAGGAATGCAGAATCTTACACGTTATCTAAATGAGTATTCTATTAGTCTAGTTAATGATGGTGTGGATACAATTGTAAATAAAGAATTTGCGCAATCATTTGGTTACATACTTTGTACATTGGGCATTCCAGGTGCTATCACATTTGTGTTTTTTTTGGCCGCTCTTTTCATTAATTGTAAGGGGAGAAACAAGTATTTCTTTATTTTGGTTGTCGAGCTTTGTTTAACAGCAAGCCTGATTACAAGGCTGATTTTTGTCCTTTATATTTCTGTGATTTATCAAATGATATTCGAAGAGTCGGAGGAAAACAGTATTCAGAATGAATAATAAAAAGAATGCGATATCTTCTCTTGCTTTACAGCTAGCAACGATAGCACAAGGATTGATACTGCCCAAACTCATATTGGGGGCATTTGGGTCAGAAGTAAATGGCCTTGTATCATCTATCACACAGTTCCTTAGCTTTATTTCGCTTCTTGAGGGAGGGCTTGGCGCTGTTGTACTTGCAGAGCTATATGGCCCGATTGAAAAAAAAGACGATGAGAAAATACAAGGGATACTAGGTGCTTGCCAGTCGTTTTTTTCGAAGCTGACGGTGGTGTTTCTTGTTTATACGATTATAGTGGCATTCTTTTATCCGCGATATATTGATACTAGTTTGTCTAAAGGGGCCGTCTCTGTTCTTGTGCTGATTCTTAGCATGACGACAGTTGCACAGTACTTGTTCTCTATAACATACCGACTGCTGCTTCAAGCAGAGCAAAAACTATATATCGTTAATTATGTATCAGCCGTGACGATTTTAATAAACACAATTTCAGCGGCGATTATTATTTTCGTGTTTCCCAGTATTCATGTTGTTAAGCTTTGCTCTGGCATAATTTATATGATTCAGCCGATGGTGTATAGGGTTTTTGTTGAAAAGAAATTCTTAAAAGGAAATATACGAAAGAAAAAGCAACATTACAACCTTAAAAATCGTTGGAGTGGGTTTGCTCAGAACTTGGCGCATTTTGTAAATATGAATACAGATGTTGCATTGATTACGCTTTTTATGCCACTTCAATACGTAAGCATCTATTCTGTACATTTACTGGTAATTAATGCGTTAAGAGGCATTGTGACAAGTGTCGGAAACAGTTATCAAAGTGCATTGGGAAAGTACATTGCCATGGGAGATTCTGATCAATTGAAGCAGAAATTCAGAAAGTTTGAAGAAGGATTTTGGCTAGCTGGAATGGTTTTGTTCTTTTGTTGTGCGCTGTTAATCAATCCATTTATCCAAATCTATACGGCTGGAATCACAGACGCTGAATATTATCAGCCAGTCTTTTCATTTGTAATAGTCCTTGCAAACATGATTTATGTGATTCGAGAACCATATAGATTATTAGTTTTGGCAGGCGGAAAATTTAAAGAAACGAATTTTGGTGCATTTGCGGAAGCTATTATTAATTTAGGAATGTCTCTTTTATTGATTACAAAATTTGGACTAATTGGTGTTGCAGTGGGAACGCTGGTTGCTATTGCGTTTAGGCTTATTTATCTTGTTTGGTATCTTCATAAGGATATTATTCAACTTGGCTATGTATCGCTTTCTCCCTACATAGTTACATTTATTGTGGCATTTGCAGTGAATTTATTTGTTTATATTTCTTGGCCTTTAAGATTGAATGGCATTGTTCAGTTTTTTGTTGCTGGATGTATTGTATTTGTTGCAGAGTGCGGAGTCTGTGGCTTAGTATACTGGATTAATCGAAGAATATTTCAGGCAATAAAAGCCTGATTATCTCATGCCATGCATCAGCATGGCTGTGCTGCTCAGATGTGCTACCTCTCCGTGGTGAGCGGCAGGCAACGAGAACCCCTCTCGGCTAAAGCATATACCTATTCGCTTATTCACTCTTTGGATGAGGATACAATTACATAATGGGAAAATACTTTGGTACTGACGGCTTCCGCGGCGAAGCCGGTGTCAATCTGACCGCCGACCATGCCTACAAAGTAGGCCGCTTCCTCGGCTGGTATTACAGCATGCTCCGGGAGCGCAACGGTGACACAAACCCTGCCCGCATCGTCATCGGCAAGGACACACGCCGCAGCTCCTATATGTTCGAGTACAGCTTGGTGGCCGGTCTGACTGCCTCCGGTGCAGACGCTTATCTGCTGCACGTCACCACTACGCCCTCTGTGGCTTACATTGCCCGCGTGGATGACTTCGACTGCGGCATCATGATTTCTGCCAGCCACAACCCGTTCTACGACAACGGCATCAAGCTGATTGACTGCTACGGTGAGAAGATGCCAGAAGAGACCCTGCTGCTGGTCGAGGACTACATTGATGGCAAGCTGCATGTGTTTGATAAGGACTGGCCGGAGCTGCCCTTCGCACACCGGGAGCACATCGGCTGCACCGTGGACTATGTCTCCGGTCGCAACCGCTACATGGGCTATCTGATCTCTCTTGGCATCTACTCCTTCAAGGGTGTCAAGGTTGGCCTGGACTGTGCCAACGGTGCAAGCTGGAACATTGCTAAGAGTGTGTTTGATGCTCTGGGAGCCGATACCTACGTTATCAACGCACAGCCCAACGGTCTAAATATCAACAACAATGCCGGCTCCACTCACATTGAAGGCTTGCAGAAGTTCGTGGTGGAAAAGGGGCTGGATGTTGGCTTCGCTTATGACGGCGATGCAGACCGCTGCCTGTGCGTGGATGAGAAGGGCAATGTCATCACCGGCGATCATATTCTTTATATCTACGGCTGCTATATGAAGGAACGTGGCAAGCTGCTGACAAACACCGTGGTCACCACCGTCATGTCCAACTTCGGTCTGTACAAGGCCTTTGACGAAAAGGGCATCGGCTACGCCAAGACTGCTGTGGGCGACAAGTATGTCTACGAGTACATGGCCAAGAACGGCTGCCGTATCGGCGGTGAGCAGAGCGGTCACATCATCTTCTCCAAGTACGCCAGCACCGGTGACGGCATCCTGACCAGCCTGAAGATGATGGAAGTGATGCTGGCCAAGAAGCAGCCCATGAGCAAGCTGGCCGAGCCGCTGAAGATCTATCCCCAGGTGCTGGAGAACGTCCGTGTCACCGACAAGAAGGCCGCCCAGGACGATGCTGCCGTGCAGGAAGCTGTGTCTAAGGTTGCCGAGGCACTGGGGGACACCGGCCGCATTCTGGTGCGCGAGTCCGGCACCGAACCGGTCGTGCGCGTGATGGTGGAAGCACCTGACCATGACACCTGCCAGAAGTATGTGTCTCAGGTCGTGGAAACCATCAAGAGCCGGGGTTATAGCGTTTGAGAGAACTGCTGCATCAAATCCATTACAGCACCCGTGCAAACCTGACAGTAGGCGAGTGTATCATTCTGATAGCCCTTGGTTTGTTCGCGTGGATCAACCGTAAGGAGAAGTCATGGCTCCCAACAGTCTACAGCGTGTTCCTGATTCTTTACATTACGCTCTTACGCCGTGCGCCGGGATACAATGAAAACATTCGGTTGCATCTGAAGCTGTGGCCGAATGCCGGTACATGGGCAGGAAATTTATTGAATCTGGTTCTGTACATTCCTTTTGGCTGGACAAGCCATAGATGGAAACCAAACAGAAAGAGAATGGTTGTTGCAGCATTTTTGCTTTCAGTGTGCTGTGAAGTACTCCAGTATTTCACAGGCAGAGGAATGGCAGATGTGAACGACATCCTGTTCAATACACTGGGTGCTGCGGTGGGAATCTGGATCGTAGAGAAAGCTTAATCATCATCCTCTACACCATCCCACCCAATGAACTCTTCCTCGGCATCATCGAGTTTCGACCAATCGAGGTATTGCCCGCAACTGCCGCAGTAAGACTGATATTCGTACTCGATGACATGCTTGCAGCGTGGGCAAACTGAGAAGCAGTTCCGGTCCTTGTAGATTCGGACTGTGTTCACGGTTCGCGGCAAGCGGTATGTAGGGGAGAGCAGTAGGTCAAGGACTGTGTGGGCAAGAGAACGCTTCTCCGGGATGTCCTCCCAGACATCATCGGAATTTAGATGGCGGCATCTTTTGAAAGTAAACTTCATTTATAATCACCTCTGCCTTAAAGCATAGATGATTAACACGGACACTTGGATGTATATATGTCCGATTTTGTCCGTTATCCTTGAAAATAGATTCTATATAGTATATATTTGAGCTGTGAGGGTTATCAGCTCTGGATGCTCACAGCTTTGTCGCTCGAAACTTTGCACACCTCTACGCGGTGGGCGGCAGGCAACACAGTATGAAGGCTGTGGCTAAGATGCAGAGGCTTGCGCATTCGACACATTAGGGTGAGTTTTATGGCAGATGTGTATTTTAATGTCCGAAAACTTAAGGGAAAAGCTCATAAAGAGTATGTCGCATTTGTAGACATCATGGGCACTCGGACTCATATGAAGAAGAGCGTGTATGAATCGGCTAATTTTATTTTTAAGCTTCATGCTGCAATCATTTCAGCGTGGCGTGAGAAAAATTACCACGGGGTTTTTGTTTATCCAGTGATGGATGGAGCTTATATTACAGCGCGCAATAAAGGTGACATGATTAATATCATGCTCCGTATCTATAGAGAATTAGCAAAACTTTTTGTAAAAGAACAGACACAGGAACATCAGTATATGATTCGCGGCGCAATTGCATATGGAGAGGTTATTCATGGTCATGATATTCCTTATGAGGCATCGAAGGCTTTTGAAAACAGTCTAGGATATAAGGATCACATTCTTCTGGGTAGTGCAATGATTGCTGCGTATGATGGAGAAGGAAAAGCTGCTCCATTCGGCATTTATGTTGATGAATCAGCAATAAGACATGAAGAAGCAGAGGACAAGCGTGATTATGGCTCGTTTTACGCTGACTGGAAATGGTATCAGGATAATACGCTAAATTTACGGGAAATTGATTTTAACGATTTTAGAGAAAAGATTATAGATTCATTAGAGGCAATGAAAAATCCGGCACATAGATTTTCCTATCCACCGGACAAAGTGCAAAAGCATATTGAGATGGCTCAAAGCTATTTTACCGATGTGTGAGATGTTGCCATCCAACTCCCGCAGTGCTATACTAACATCAAATCTTACATATTCTTTCGGGAGGTATCATCCTATGCCCAGAACCAAAGGCAGCAAGAACCGTGCCACCACTTCCGTTGACTTCGATGCCCAGATCAAGAAGTTACAGAAAGATAAGGCAATGCTCGAAGAAGGTCTTTCCAAGACTGTCGCTCAGATTGAAGAGCTGAAGACCGACATCAAGTCCATGCGTGAGAGCCTGAAGCCGCAGAGGGCGGAGATCAAGCAGACCGAAAAGGAAATCGCAAAGCTGGAGGCTAAGAAAGCGGCTGCCGAAGCGAAAGCCGCCGAAGCTGCGAAGAAGGCAGAAGCCGAAGATGTGCTGAAGAAGCTGCTGGCAAGCGGCGTGACCGCAGATGAGATTCTCGAAAAGCTGAAATAAAG
>Ga0129310_1001419_pt1 | contig 21128 bp, 26 predicted proteins | sample Go1ome_2_FD_94433 | JGI IMG/M metagenome (GOLD analysis project Ga0129310, IMG submission 94433) | Western lowland gorrila individual fecal microbial communities from Wisconsin, USA - Go1022A metagenome | ecosystem: Host-associated > Mammals > Digestive system > Large intestine > Fecal | place...
TATGAAAAAAATCAATTCAGGCAGAGGAAGGCACACAGATTTCCTCTCTTTTCGGCAGCAGCCCGATGGGAAAAGAGATATTCCGGATTGCATCGCGTGCAGATATCGGTGACAGAGATCTGTGAGGACGGTATTCCTGCTTCGGTAAGAATGATCCGGTTCGCCTCCCAGAGGTCTAACTGATATTTTCCGTTATCTTTTTTATAAAGAAGCTTGTCATGGTATTTTGTGTGGAATGTTTTGTAAAATTCTTCAGCCACCTCCGGGCCGACCTCATAGCAGTCCCTGCAGATGCTGGGGCCGATGCAGGCGATCACGTCGGAGGGATCGGTTCCGAAGGCCTTTGTCATTTCAGTCAGAGTCTTCTCTCCCATGCGGTTTACGGTTCCTCTCCAGCCGGAATGGGAAAGACCGATGGCTTTATTTTTTGTATCAAGAAAGTAAAGGGGGACACAATCTGCGAAGAAGGACACAAGCGTAACTCCCGGACAATCGGTGATAAGGCCGTCTACATCACGATAATCCCGCTCCCGGATGATCCCCTTTCCCTCATCCTCCGCCCTTACGAGCTTTACATTTGTTGTATGGGTCTGAAATGTTAATACCATACGGTTTTCGTCTACACCGATGGCAGCGGCCATTCTTCTGTAGTTTTCCCGTACCGCTTCGGGGTCATCTCCCCGGGTAAAGGAAAAATTCATGGTGGAGTAAGCTCCTTTACTGACGCCTCCCATACGCGTGGAAAATGCGTGCCGTACCATTTTGCTTTCCTCTAAAGAGGGGAAGGAAAGCCACGTCACGCCGTTCTTCGTCTGTTCTGTTAAATGACAGGGGCTAATTTTTCTTATCCAGTTGTGCATTTGATCCTCTTTTCCGATAACGGCTATTTGCAGATCTGCAAACGCATCATTATCTAAAATGCATTTTTAATATATGCCAGCTCATTACCGGCAATACCGATGGCATCAAACCGGCAGGGTGTTTCTTCGGGATATTGATGGGTATACAGGTAGATTCCGGCGATCCGTCGTACTTGTGCGGCTTTTTTGCCGGAGATGGATCCTAAAGCGGCTTCCATATCGGCAACGCTTCGGGATCGTACTTCGACAAATACAAGGATATTTCCATCTAAAGCAATAATATCGATCTCACCGCTTCTGCACCGATAATTCATTTCGATGATGGTAAGTCCCTGTTCTTTAAGGAAAACGGCCGCATTCCATTCATTGCGGCCGCCTGTGGTTTTTCTACTTTCTTTCATAATTTTTTATAAAGCTTCTTCTATGTATCGGTGACGGGCCAAATTCAAGAAGGGCGGAAATATGGGCAGCTGTCCCATAGCCCTTGTGCTTGGAAAATCCGTATTCCGGATACAGCTTATCGTATTCGATCATGATATGATCCCTTGTGACCTTTGCAAGTACGCTGGCGGCCGCAATGGACACACTTTTTGCGTCTCCCTTGATGATGGGAATCTGGGGGAGCTTAATCTGAGGGATGGTTACGGCATCATTTAACAGGAGGTCAGGGGACGGCGTCAGCTTAGAGACCGCCTTTCGCATTGCCTCATAGGTTGCCTGCAGGATATTGATCTCGTCGATCCGGTCGGGACTTACGATACCTGTTGCATAAGCGACTGCTTTTTCCCGGATCTCAAGGAACAGCTCCTCTCTCCTCTTTTCCGAAAGCTTTTTGGAATCATTCAGATAGAGGATATTACAGTCTTTCGGAAGGATCACAGCACCGGCAACCACCGGGCCGGCCAGAGGGCCCCTCCCGGCCTCGTCGATCCCGCAGATTAAGGCATAGTCCTGATATCGATGTTCATATTCCTTCATTGCTTCTAATCTGAGAAGCTCTTTTTCCAGACGTTCTCCGGTCAATGCTCGTGCCATATTATTCCTTCTCCTCCCTGTTTCCGGATGCTTCCGGATACTCCAGAGTGATCCTGCCAAGCTTTCCGCTTCTGAAATCATCGATAAGAAGCTTTGAGGCTCTGGATAGGTCTGGCGCACCGCCCTTAGTAAGGCAGGAGCGGGCTGCTGCAATATCTCCTAAAAGCTCATAGGGAAGCTTATTTTCATCGGTGATCCCATAACGCTCGGTCAGGAGACCCGGACAGGATCCGGAAAGAAATGCAGCTAATTCTGAGGCAAGCTCGTCCTTATCGAGGATCTCATCATTGATGGAGCCAAGAAAGGCAAGACGAAGCCCAACAGCCTGATCTTCAAATTTGGGCCAAAGAATACCCGGCGTGTCGAGGAGCTCTACCTGCTTATTAAGACGGATCCATTGATTTCCCTTTGTAACTCCCGGTTTGTTTCCGGTCTTGGCGGCAGCCTTTCCCGCAAAGCTGTTAATGAAAGTGGATTTTCCGACATTGGGGATACCGACGACCATGGCACGGATCGGGCGGTTTAAGATACCGCGTTTTCGATCACGTTCGATCTTTTCGCGGCAGGCTTCCTGGATACACTGGTGGATCTGTTTTAAGCTTGTTTTCTGTCTTGCATCGATCTTCATAACCTGAAAGCCCTTCGACTCAAAATAGGACGTCCAGACTGCATTTCCTGCTTCAGAAGCAAGGTCTGCTTTGTTTAAAAGGATCACACGGCCCTTTCCCTTGCCCAGCTCATCAATATCCGGATTCCGGCTTGAGAGCGGCGCTCTGGAGTCGACGAGCTCGATGATCAGATCGATCAGTTTTATATCTTCCTTCATGGCACGTTTTGCCTTTGTCATGTGCCCTGGATACCATTGGATATTCATTCATTTCCTCCTGGGATTGTAATACGCCCAAAACGGGAGAAGGGCTGAAGTTTCAGCCATGCCTTTCCGATCATACGGCTGCGGTTTACACTTCCTATACCCGGAAAACGGCTGTCCTCGCTGGATTCCCTGTTATCACCGAGAAGAAAATATTCATCGTCTCCAAGTTCAACAGGAAACTCCGCGATCCCCGCAATCGTCACATAAGAGAGCTCATTTGTGGTTTCCAGCAGACTGCCGTTAATGTAGATCCGGTTATCCTTGATCTGGACAGTCTCTCCGGGAAGACCGATGATCCGCTTCAGATTTGTCCCGGAGCCATCCCGGGAAAACAAGGCAATATCAAAGCGCTTCGGCTTTCCAAGGTCATAGGCAAGGCGGTTGATGAGGATGACATCTCCGGATTCCAATACCGGCTTCATCGAGCTTCCGTTCACCTCAACGCGTCCGCCGAGTCCATATACCAGATAGCAGGCCATTGCGATCGTGACAACGATATCAACGATCCAGTGGACGAACGTATGCAGCTTTTTTGTCTCTGATTCCTGACGGAATTCCACTAGAACCACCTCCGGGGAATAATATGCGGGAATTATAGAGTGAAAAAAAGGGACAATTTTCATTGTCCCTTGATCCGTCGGTTAAAATTATTATTTAACTAACTCTTTAACCTTAGCAGCCTTACCTACTCTTGTTCTTAAGTAGTTCAGTCTTGCACGGCGTACTTTACCTTTTCTGACAACTTCGATATTCTCAACAGACGGAGAATGAAGCGGCCATGTCTTTTCAACGCCGATACCATTGGAGTTCTTTCTAACGGTGAAAGTTTCTCTTACGCCGCCATTCTGTCTCTTAATAACAGTTCCCTCGAAAACCTGAATTCTCTCACGGTTTCCCTCTTTGATCTTAGCGGATACTCTTACGGTATCACCTACGTTGAAGCACGGTACAGTCTCTTTTAACTGGGCAGCTTCAATATTCTTGATAATTTCGTTCATTTGAATGAACCTCCTTGTAGTATTCGAAGTTCTTACCCGCAGCTTTCTGTGCGGCAGAGGAACATCTCTTATTTCACAGTGCTTAATTATACCATAGCAAGCGATAAAAAGCAAGGACTATTTTTGCAGTAATTCTCTCTCCTTTAAAAGGCGGTCAAGAAACTGCTGTTCTTTTTTTGAGAGCACGGCATCCTGTAAAAGCTCCGGCCTGCGCTCCAGTGTCCGGATGATCGACTGCTCGCGTCTCCATTTTTCGACATTGGCATGATGCCCGGATAAAAGGATATCCGGAACCTTACGCCCCATAAATTCCTCCGGCCGGGTATACTGGGGATATTCTAACAGATTGTCATGAAAGGACTCAAATTCTGCAGAAACATCATTATTTAAAACGCCGGGGATCAGTCGGGAAATACAGTCGATCATCATCATGGCCGGAAGCTCGCCGCCGGTCAGGACATAATCGCCTGCGGAAAGATAGTCGGTGGCGATCATTTCCAGAACGCGCTCATCTACTCCCTCATAGTGGCCGCAGAGGAAAACAAGCTCGTCCTCCTTTGCCAGCTCCTCGGCGATGGACTGGGTAAAGGTACGGCCCTGAGGCGTCATATAGACGACACGGGGCTTTTTGCCGATTCGCTCTGTCAGGGCCTCGTAGGCGCGATAGATCGGTTCTGCCTGCATGACCATACCGGCTCCTCCGCCATAGGGATAGTCATCTACCTTGCCGTGGCGCTCAAGGGTATAATCCCGGATATTGATCGCTTCAAAGGAAAGAAGGCCTTTACTGCTGGCACGACCAAGAATGCTGGTATTTAAACCATTCATGATCATTTCCGGAAATAATGTCATTACGTGGAAATTCATAATAGCCTCCGTTGTTCTGAATTAGGGTTAAAGGTCAAGCAGACCGTCAAGGATGTGAACAAGCATCTCGTTCTTTTCCAGATCGACCTTAAGGATACAGTCCTTGATCGCCGGAAGCAGGATCTCCTTTCCGGAGGGGGAAGAAACGCAGTAGACATCATTTGCACCGGTCTGGATCACATCCGTCATGGTGCCAAGGGTTTCTCCGTTGTCTGTAACGACCTTGAGGCCGATCAGATCGACGATAAAGTTCTCATCCGGTGAAAGCTTGACCGCCTGTTTTCGATCGATCAGAAGATCCTTCTGCCGCCATGCCTCAACATCGTTCATATTGTTAAAGCCCTTGAATTTGAGGATCACCATGTTTTTAAAGAATTTTACATGTTCGATCTCAAGAGCTGTTTTTTCTTTTCCGGTATCGAGAAGCACGCTTTTAAGCTTCTTGAAACGATTTACATCATCGGTAGTCGGGAATACCTTCACTTCTCCCCGGACTCCGTGGGGAGAGGTTATCACGCCGACTCTAAGCAATTCTTCCATTACAGTACCTCACAATCGGGGACTTTTGATCCCGATATCTTTATATAAAAATAAGGAACTGTGATCAAATTTCTCTGATCGCAGTCCCTATCCCAGTTACTGAATCTCAACAGTGACCTTCTTTTCCATCTTGGAAGAAGCCGCCTTGACAACGGAACGGATCGCTTTCGCAATTCTTCCCTGCTTGCCGATGACCTTTCCCATATCAGCAGAGGCAACCTTGAGCTCAATAACGATCTCGTCATCGTTCTCAGTTTCTGTAACTACAACCTCGTCTGGATTATCAACCAGTGCTTTAGCGATAACTTCAACCAATTTTTTCATGAAAAACACCTCGTATTACTGGGTGATGCCGGCTACCTTTAAAAGCTTGCCAACTGTCTCTGTCGGCTGAGCGCCTGTTGCTAACCACTTCTTAGCTGCATCTTCGTCAAACTTGATAACGCTCGGCTCGCAGTTCGGGTCATAGTATCCGATCTCCTCGATGAATCTTCCGTCTCTCGGGGAACGGGAATCTGCAACTACGATTCTATAAAAAGGAGCCTTCTTCTGACCCATTCTTCTTAATCTCATCTTTACTGCCATTTCTTTCACCTCCTTGGTTATTTACCTGTGTCTTTATATAGGATCCGGATCAAAATGGTAATTTAAATTTTCCCATCATTCCGGAAAGTCCTCCCAGCCCGCCTTTTCTCTTACCGCCGCCCATTAATCCGGGAAGCTGCTTCATCAGCTTTTTGGACTGCTCAAACTGCTTGACGATCCTGTTGACCTCGGCGATATCAACACCTGCGCCTTTCGCGATACGCTGCTTTCTGGATGGATTCAGGAGGGAAGGATTTGCCCGCTCCTCCTTCGTCATAGAAAGGATGATCGCCTCTACACGGTCCATGGATTTCTCGTCTATATCAAGATTTCCTTTCATCTGGGACATGCCAGGCATCATATTTAAAATACTGCCCATGCCGCCCATTTTTTTGATCTGATTCATCTGGTCAAGGAAATCATTGAAATCAAACTCTGCCTTGCGAAGCTTCTGGCTCATTTCGCGGGCCTTTTCTTCGCTGACTTCAAATTCGGCTTTTTCGATCAGGGAAAGGATATCTCCCATTCCCAAAATTCTGGAAGCCATTCGATCCGGATAAAACTGCTCCAGATCTGAGAGCTTTTCGCCCATGCCGACATACAGGATCGGTCTTCCGGTCACTGATTTGATCGAAAGGGCTGCACCGCCTCGGGTGTCACCATCAAGCTTTGTAAGGATCACACCGTCAACACCGATCTTATCATTAAAGGTTCCGGCAACATTTACGGCATCCTGACCGGTCATTGCATCTACTACTAAGATCGACTGATCGACATGAACAGCGTTCTTAATATTTACCAGCTCGTCCATCATGGATTCATCGATCTGCAGACGTCCTGCGGTATCAAGAAACACCATGTTCATCCCCTCTTTGCGGGCATGCTCGATGGAAGCCTTTGCAATATCAACAGGAGACTGGTTATCTCCCATCGAGAATACCGGAACGCCGACCTTTTCACCGTTTACCTGCAGCTGCTTGATCGCTGCCGGACGATATACGTCACATGCGGCAAGCAGAGGCTTTCTGCCTTTTGCTTTAAATTTTGCAGCAAGCTTTGCGGTGGTAGTGGTCTTACCGGCGCCCTGAAGTCCGATCATCATAATGACGGTGATCTCGTTCTGGGGCTTTAATGCGATCTCTGTTGTCTCAGAGCCCATCAGCTTGACAAGCTCCTCATTGACGATCTTTATTACCATCTGTCCGGGAGTAAGGCTTTCTAAGACATCCTGTCCTACGGCTCTCTCCTGCACAGAACTGATAAACTGCTTTACGACTTTAAAACTTACATCGGCTTCAAGGAGGGCCATTTTTACTTCCCTCATTGCTGCCTTGACATCGGCTTCGGTTAAACGTCCTTTGCCTCTTAAGTTTTTAAAGACATTTTGTAATTTATCCGCTAAACTTTCAAATGCCATTTAACCTCTCCCTTTATAGCTAGAGCTTACCGATCTCCTCCGATATACTCTCGATCTTATCGATCAGACTGCTTTCACCGCTCTGCTTATACTGAACAGCCAGCTGCTTGATCTCCTCGACCATCTTTTTTGTCCGGTTGAATTTTTCAACCAGCTTTAGTTTTTCTTCGTATCCGGAAAGGATCTTATCACACCGTTTTACAAGATCATATACGCCCTGCCGACTGATTCCCTGTTCCTCGGCAATCTCGCTTAAGGACATATCATTAAAGACGACATCTTCATAGATCTGTCTTTGATGCTCGGTAAGGAGCTCACCGTAGAAATCATACAGCAGACCTTGCTCGACTATTTTTTCCATATCAGCTCACCTGCTGTATAATACTACAAAGAAAACGATCTGTCAAGTATTTTTCCTTTACTAAAATGAAAATTTTTCTATAACATTTCATCAGCCGATGGGCTTAATCCTCCGCCAGTTCCTTTAACGCTCTCACAGCCGTATCGACCTCGTCCTCGGTATTAAACCATGAGAATGAAAAACGTACCATGCCCTGATCGACCGTGCCCATGGAGGTATGCATAAGGGGGGCACAATGGGCTCCCGGACGGGTCGAAATGCCATAGGTAACGGAAAGCTCGTCGCTGACCTCTGAAGAATCATAATCGCCGATATTTAAAGAAACTACTGCGGCTCTCTCATTCGTATCAAAATTTCCGTAAAGGCGAATGGAAGGGATTTCTTTGACCCCTGCAAGGAAGCGGCGCATAAGAGAGATCTCCTTTTTATGGATTGTGTCCGTTCCGGTCTGTTTTAAAAATCCAAGAGCTGCGTGAAGTCCTGCGATCCCGTGACCATTTAAGGTTCCGGCCTCAAGTGCCGTTGGCATTTCAGAAGGATGCTCCTTTAAATATGTATGGATCCCGCTTCCGCCGGATTTTAACGGGCGCACGGTAATTCCCGCTCTTACACAGATCCCGCCTGTTCCCTGAGGGCCATAAAGACCCTTGTGTCCGGTAAAGCAGAGAACATCAATATTCATTGCCTGCATGTCGATGGGGAGGACTCCGGCCGTCTGGGATGCATCTACAACAAATAACAGGCCATGCTCTTTACAGAAGGCGCCGATCTTTTTAAGGTCATTGGCATTCCCGGTCAGGTTGGAGGCGTGGGTGCAGATAAGGCCTTTTGTATTCGGACGCAGATATTGCTCCAATGTATCAACACAGAGCATTCCGGAAGCATCACAGGGAACAAAGGAAAGCTCCGCTCCCTCCTTCTCTAAGCGATATAGCGGACGCAATACGGAATTGTGCTCCATAACTGTTGAGATCAGATGATCTCCCGGACCGAAAAGGCCGAGGATCGCTGTATTAAGAGCCTCTGTTGAATTGCAGGTAAAGGCAACCTGACGGGGTGAGCCTAAATTTACAAGATCTGAGATCATTTCCCGCGTTTCATAGATCAGACGGGATGCGTCCAGAGAAGCTTCATGGGCGCCGCGTCCGGAGTTTCCCATGTGACGCATCGCATTGACTACGGCATCGATGACGCAATCCGGCTTCTGCATAGTCGTAGCTGCATTATCCATATATATACTCATTATTTTTTCCTCCTCACAGATAGTACTAAACAGACGCTGAAATCTGCTGTGTCACAGTAAATTCCAGCGCCTGTCTGATACGTTTAGTATAATAATTCAGCGATATCCTCGCTGCAGATATTCTGAGTGTGAAGAAACTCCTCCATTTCCGCACGATCTGCAGGAAGCGTACACCACGCAAGACCGCACCCGGCTGAAAGCTCGCGGGGTACCGGGATCATCCGGCCGCGCTTTCCGTTTTCCTTACATGCCTTCTCAAATGCGATCGCATCGGAGGTCGTGTGAAATGTAATAATTAACTTCCATTCTTTTTGTCTCATTTTAAATTTCCCTATTCGATAACAAGCTCAAATTCGTCGCCCTTGTCTGTTACCGTAACCTTTTTTCCCTGACTCTTTGCAAATTTTTCTACATTTGCTTTTGTGTGAGGTTCTGTTACGAGAACACGGATCGGTTCATTTCCATGGCTCTTAAGAGCTGCATGGGTAAGCATTACTGGTTCCGGACAAGATAAACCCCTAGCATCTACTTCATACATAGTCAATACCTCTTTTCTTATTGATACGTTTAAGCTCTTTTGTTCTTCGGTGAAAATCCGATAACGAACAGAATGATGATACATGCGATCAGTGCGATCTGACCGTTGATCCCCGGGCCGCCTGCTACTGCTGCTTTTTCTGCTGTTGCCGCAGAAGCTGCTACGCCTGCAAGATCGAAGTTATGGCAGCAAGCTGCACCGACAAGGAGACCTAAGAAGGTTACTGCGGAATCGGAGGAGCCCTGACCGGCTAATACAAGCTGTCTTAACGGGCAGCCGCCTGCAAGAACAGCGGCAAAGCCAACTGCATACATACCAAGGATATTCCAGATATGCTGTGCATGTGCAACAGGCTGGCCGGTGAAGGAAAGCTTGAAGCCGCCGTTAACAAGGTTGAAGATCACCATAACAACAAAGAAACCGCCGATGATCGTAAGAAGATCAAAGTTTCTCATTAAAAGAACGTCACGGATACAGCCTGCAAAACAGGTTCTGCATTTTTGAGCGATGGCGCCGAATAAAAGGCCGCCTGCAAGAGCAACGAGAACCGGAGCATGCATGCTGCCTGGGCCGCTTTCGCTTACTGCAAATAAAGATGTAGTAACACTTAAGATAAGAAGAACGACAAGGATGATTGGAAGTACATATCCGGAGCTCTTTTCTACTGTATAAGCACGTCCGAGAGAAAAACCTCTCTTAAGAGCCAGTGTACCGGTATAAACACCGGCAACGAAACCGATCAGTGCTACATAAGCGTTTAAATCGCCTGCGGACATACGGATCAGCATACGCAACGGGCATCCTAAGAATACAAGGGAGCCGATCATCATGATCATTCCGAGAATAAAACGCACCATCGGAGCCGATCCTGCTGTGGAACGGTATTCCTTTGTGATCAGAGCGATCAGGAAGGCGCCGCAGACGATACCAACGATTTCAGGTCTTAAATACTGAACAACAGCCGCCTGATGAAGCTTCATTGCTCCGGCACTGTCACGAATAAAGCATGCGATACAGATCGCCATGTTCTTCGGGTTGCCCATAAAGGCTAACAGTGCGCCGATAGCACCGAGGATCGCGCCGGACAAGGCCAACGTCTTTTTGTTTTCAGTTAAGTTCATACAACTACCCCTTTTCCTTTTTGGTAAATTCGAATAGAAATATAATACCAATTTCTATCCCTCATTGACAATGTTACCAGAAAAAGGAGGGAGTGTCTAATTAAAAAAACATTAGACAAGATGTGCACCTATTGAAAAAATCAATAGATGCACACAAATTATCCTGTGATTATTGATAGATCCTATGCCGCAGACGGGATCATGTATTTAATCTCGGCCTTTTTTGTTTTCTTACCTAATATCAAACTGATATTATTTAAAGTCGATCATAAGCCGGCTTCAAATTCAAGCTCCCTCGACGCCTTATCATGGATAAATTCCCTAAACGCCTCTGCGATCGGAGAAAGACAGGTGGAACGATCGTAGGTCATGTAAAAGCATCGCTTCTTCTGCAGACCATGGATCTTAAAGTAGCGAAGTCTTTCTCTGGAGGCCGTCTGCTTGACGATCTGCTCGGAAATGATGGAAACCCCGAGACCTCGGCTGACCACCTCTTTCACAACCGACATATTGCTCATGCGGGCTATGACATTGATATTCTTAAAGATCGGCTTGCCGTCCACAAGAGCATGCTCCATCTCCTGCTTTGTTCCGGAGCCGTCCTCACGCATGATAAACGGTTCGTCGACAAAAGCCTCTGTCGGGATCTCATCCCCGTCACGATACATCTTGTAACGCTCCGTATCCGGTGTGATGAGCACCATATCGTCATAGAATACAGGTTCAAAGTAAAGATCGGTATTGCCCTTATAACCGGTAAAGCCGATCTCACCGCGCTTTCCGAGAATATTGTCATTCACCATGCGGCTGTCAGATTGCTCCACATAAAAGCGAACCTTCGGATGCAGCTTGTGAAACTCCTCCATGACCATCGGAAGATAGAAATTGCCCGGTATCGAGGAAGTCTGGATCTCGAGGATGCCCTCAAGGTCTTCATTTAGGTTCTGAACCGATACGAGCGCTTTTGCCCTTGTGTTTAACAGATCCACAGCATAGCTGTAAAATTCCTGTCCGTGAGGGGTCAGACTGATTTCTCTGCCTGTTCGATTTAAAAGCTTAACACCAAGCTCCTTCTCCAGATTATTTACGTGTGTACTGATCGTCGGCTGGGTCAGAAAGGTAGCATCGGCAGCTTTTGAAAAACTTTTGTATTTTGCGGCATTTACAAATGCCTCTAACTGACGAAATTCCATGATATCCCCCTACTTTAAAAGGACCCTGACATCTCCCTGCAGCTTGGTGATCTTCTGCTGGTCGAGATAATCGAGGATTAAAAGAACATATTTTCTTGATGTTCCCAGAATATCTCTGAATTCAGCCAGCGACATTGTGCTGTGGGCCGCAAAATGGTTCCTGAGGAGAGCCATTGCTTTGTCATAATGTGTTTTATGAAGGTACGAGCCGGGATTCAGCTTTATGAGAATCCCTTCTTTGAACAGATCGGACAATACCTGCTTTGCCTGTTTTTTGTCTTTAAACTGTGCCAGCACATCATCTGTTGCCGGAGCCTCAAAGCCGGCATCCAGATAGGTTTTAAGGATCGTCTCCCGCATGCCGGAATGGGCATCGGAATACTGGGCAGAAAAGCCTGCGGCCGCAACCGTGCTTCCGGAGGCAGTGATTATGCCACGCTTTAAAAGCTCGTTTAACAGCACATCGCCCTTTTTAACGTCCTTAAGATAAAAGCCCTCTACAAGACGGCTCTTGATTTCTTCCTTTTCCATACCGGAGGAAATCGGGTTTTCCTTATGGAACGCATTCAGGATATCGAGAGTTCTTGTGGTAACGGTATCCCAGAAGCTCTTATGGAAATAATTGCCGTCATTTAAGGAAAGTGCCTTCTTCTGCTTCTTTAATGTTTCCATACGCGCTTCCGTTTCTTTATCTGTCCAGTTGAGCTTTGCAGCCAAGTAATGGATAGATGGGAAACGGATGCTTTCTTCTTTTAATACCAGCTCAAGGATCTCGTCATCGGTACCTGTTTCACGGATCGTAAGGGCCTTTATAAGCTCCTCCTGATGCCGTTTATGTTTTGCCGGACACGCATCCAGAATGATACCGCCGCCAAAGGTTTCCACCGGAGAATAAAAACGGATGATAAACCGGTCAGTTCTCTTAACGGCGAGAGGGGTATCGAACCGCAGCTGGACAAAGGCACTCTCACCGGCATTTATCACATCTTTATCGAGCAGAACTGCTTTTGCGATGGTCTGAGCGGAGCCATAGTTAAAATGGATCCTGTCTCCGTTTTTAAGCTGACGTCCTGTCGTACCGAATAGGGTGATCTTTACATCCAGAAAGATACTGTTTGTAAGGGTTCCCGGAGCCGCCAATACCTCACCTCTGGACAATTCCTCTTTTTTTACATTCGCAAGGTTAATGGCGGTACGCTGACCGGCAAAGGCTTCGTTTTCTTTATCTCCATGGCTCTGGATACCCCGGATCTTAAGGATCCTTTCCTCTGGATAGACCATGACCTCCTCACCGGCACGACAGCTTCCTTCCAGCAAGGTTCCGGTAACAACAGTGCCGAAGCCTTCCATTGTAAAGACACGGTCGATAGGGAGACGGAAAAGCTCCGGTTCACTTCTTCTGTTTCCGACGGAACGAACCTTATCGAGGATCATTTTCTTAAGCTCGGGAATGTTCATTCCGGTAAAGGAGGACACGCGGATACGGTCTGCATTTTCGAGGAAGCTGCCTTTCACAAGGTCAGAAACATCCTCCTCCACCATCTCAGCCCAGTCCTCATCGACAAGATCGGCCTTTGTAAATACGATAATACCCTGACGGATATGTAACATTTTTAAGATCTCAAAATGCTCGACCGTCTGAGGCATAACACCTTCATCCAGTGCGATCACAAGCAGGACAAGATCGATGCCTCCGATTCCGGCCAGCATATTTTTAACAAATTTTTCATGACCCGGCACATCGATGATACCGATATGCAGGCCCTCATCATTCGGAAGGTTTGCGAATCCCAGTTCAATGGTGATCCCACGTTTCTGTTCTTCCTTAAGACGATCTGTTTCAATACCGGACAGCGCCTTGATCAGACAGGTTTTGCCGTGATCAACGTGCCCGGAAGTTCCAACGATGACATTCTGCATTTTGAAACCACACTCCTGTTAAATAATATATAACTGCTCAGTATCTTCACAGCTACGAGCCGCGGGGAACATAACCGGATCTGTTTAAATGGGGTTATGCTTCCGCATGGGATGCTGCAAATGCAAATGCACTGGCAACTGCAGGGATTTCTTCCTCCCGAATTGTTCTTACAGAGAGGAGGACTTCATCATGGGCAACCCTTACGATCACAGGGATATCGGCTTTACGGAGAAGCCGTTCTAACTTCTCGGCGGAGAGTGTTTCAGAGGAAACAGAAACAGCTACACCGGAAAGCTTAACGGTAGGTGCAGATCCGCCGCCCACCTGATCCTTGCAGGAACAGATGTTTAGAGCAAAGTGATCTGTTGCTGTTTCGATCGCGTTGCGGATCAGCTCCGCTTTCTGAATAAGCTCCTCCTCCGGGATTGTGATCATTCTAAGTACAGGGATATTTCTCTTGGCATCTTCCATATCAAGATACTCAAAGAAGGTTGCTTCCATTGCAGCGAGGGTCATTTTATCGACACGGAACGCTCTGGCCAACGGATGCTTCTTCATCTTATCAATATATTCCTTCTTACCGATAAGGATTCCTCCCTGGGGACCGCCAAGGAGCTTATCGCCGCTAAAAAGGACAACATCGGCGCCATCATTTAAAGCATCGATAACGGTAGGCTCATCGACACCGTATCTTGTGAGATCGGCCATAAGTCCGCTTCCCATATCGTAAATGACCGGAAGATCATACTCTTTTCCGAGGGCTACCATTTCCTTTAAGGTAACCTCCTGCGTAAAACCTACAATCCTGTAGTTGCTTGTATGTACCTTCATGAAGGCTCCGGTCTTCTCCGGATCAAAGGCATTGCGATAATCCGAAGGTTTCGTCTTGTTTGTCGTGCCGACTTCTTTTAAATGAGCTCCGCTCTGCTCCATAATGTCCGGGATACGGAAGGAACCGCCGATCTCAACTAATTCGCCTCGAGAGGTAATGACCTCTTTTCCGGCAGCCATTGCAGAAAGGCAGAGCATGGTTGCCGCAGCATTGTTATTAACGACCATAGCCGCTTCAGCACCGGTGATCCTTGTGATGATTTTTTCCACATGATCGTGTCTGGAGCCACGGGCCCCTTTTTTGATATCATATTCCAGATTGGAATATGAATCTGCAACAGAGAGTACACTCTCTACAGCTGCATGGCAAAGATTTGCACGACCAAGATTTGTGTGAAGTACAACACCCGTTGCATTGATCAGTGTCCTCAGATTGTGTTTCTTCTTTCCTGTGATCCGTTCACAGATCTCGGAAACGATCTCATCCCTGTCGGGGATCTCCTCCTTTTCACCGGAAAGAATGTCCTTTCTTAGATCATCGATGATCTCTCTTGCCGTATCGACAGCGACGGCTCTCGGTGTGGATTCCATAAAAAAAACGAGCTGCTCATCCAGTAGCAACTCATCTATCTTCGGAAGTCCACGCAGTAATGACTGCCTGTTCTCCATAATATATTCCTCCTACTTCGATGAATAAAAACATAACGGAGGAGGTGGGAATCGAACCCACCCGAAGAGCTCCTAACCCTTCACAACGGTTTTGAAGACCGCGAGGCACACCAGCAACCTATCTACCTCCAAATTCATTCGCAAACAAAAGTATAATACCACATAGCTAATGATATGTCAACCGATTTGCACATCGAATTTGTAAATAAAATCCGAACGTAAAATCAATTAAAAGAATAATCAGAATATACCGGCAGCCCGCAGCAGCGGAGCCGCCGGTGCATCTGATCTTGTCAATCCTATATTAGCCTACGTATCCTGCTTCTTTTAACAGCTCATAAGCTTTTTCTTTCTTATCCTCTGCCATTAAGACGATCGGACCGGTACAGCCCATACCGCTCTCAGCATAGATTCCAGCTTTCCAAAGAGTCTGAACAGCATCCTCAAGATCCATAACCTCAATACCCGGGATCTGAGCAGTACAGATCTCCTTCGGCGGTGCAGTTACGGCAGCAGCCGGAGCTGCTTCCTTCTTGCCTGCATTCTTGACTTCTTCAATAATCTCGTTGAAGCCGGCCTTTTTAGCCTTCTCAAACTCAGCGGCTGCGATCTTCTTCCAATCGTGCTTAACAAGGTTGGTAGCAAACTCCATTGCACCTGCAATGACCGGAGCGCCGGAAGCACGGGATACGATCATGATCAGACGATCATAGCCGTCACCGATTCCCGGGCCGTAGCCAAAGCCGAGAGACTCGTAGCTGCCGCCGGTTGTATATGCGGAGAAGATCTTCATCATAAGGTTACCTGTTAAGGAGTCCATTACCATGATATCCGGTGTTCCGGCAAGAAGGTCATTACCTCTCATAACGATACCGCCGTCTGCACGTGCAGATTCTGCAAAGTTAATATCATAGCCCTGCTCTTTTAACTTAACAAGGGCCTTTTCTGTCTGTCTTGCACCATCAATGTTAGCGATGCCGACAGTCGGGTTCTCAATACCATCAGCCTTAGCGGCGATGATACCGTAAATAGCGTTCTTTACCATACCGGCAATGCGGTCTGTATCGGATGTACCTGTAGTTGTTGCAAGGTACATCGGTTTACCGATACCCGGTGTGATGACCTTACCAACGGTAGATACACCGATCGGGAATGGATAGTGCATGGTAACAGCAGCATCGATCTCGCCGGAATCCAGAAGCTTTTCCATCTCTTTATGGATGTCCTCGCCCTCGATCAGACGGGCTTTTAATCCCTTGTGTGCTGCAATATCCATTGCACGTGTAATATTGTCTTTACCGTGCTCACTGCCTTCGGAAGCGAAACCGATAACCGGCTGCTTACCATACTGACCTGTTTCCAGGGCATCTGCTACTTCCAGGAAGGTTTCCGCAATGAGCGTTTTGATTTTATTATCTGACATAACGCACCTGTCCTTTCTGCTGCAGATTATTCTTCACCAAGAAGGCCGTTTGCGAATTCACGCATAGCCTGTCCAATCATTGCCTTTACCTTGCCTTCATCGAAGCTTCCGGCAGCCTCAGCGCTTGCAGAGCCGTCATTAGCCTGAACAACAAAGGAAACACCATCAAACAGGTTTGTCATTCTTCCAAGGAACAGACTTCCTTTACCGATGATCATAGCGCGCTTTGTCTCGCCTGCAAGAACTTCCTCACGAAGCGGTCCGATATACGGAACACCAGACGGAATATGACCCTGTGTCGGAGCCCATCCTGTCATACCGTGATCTTTAACGAAGTTTGCAATGTCTGTACGAGCAATCTGACCCTTCTTAACTGCAAGGGCAGCGATCATCTTGTAGTTAGCCTCCGGAACATCACCTGCTCCGGCCGGTTTTGTGATATCCGGGTTCTGCATTTCCGGAGAGTATTTGTCGATATCAGTCATTAAAAGGCCAGCATGCTCAAGCGGATCAGCAACGAGGGCGCCGATTACGTTCTGCGGAGCAGATCCGGTTCCGATCGTATGTCTTCCGATGATATCTGTGCGGATCTGCGGGTTAACACCGTCATCAGCACTTACTAATACGGAGAAGCCTGCGATAGCATCCTCAAGGATCGGCAGACCCTTCTTAACATGATCCTTACCATTCATACCAAGCTTTGCGGTACAACCACCAGCGGTAACAACAACGTTCTTAAATGTGCCGGCTTTTACAAGAGCAGCTGCATGTAACATTGCGTGAGCCGGTCCTGCACAGAAGCCACGTACATCAGAGCCTGTAGCATGGGTAAAGCCTGCGATCTCAGCAGCAGCCTTAGCGAAGTTTCCGCCGCCACGCTGGTTCATATCACCACATGCTTCCTCACAGCAGTCGATAACGTAGTCAACCTCATTCGGGTTAACGCCGGCCTTTTTAACCAGCTCGATAAGAGAAAGTACATTGGAAGCCTTTGTTACAAGGTTCTCAAGCATAACGTGTGCGGAAAGGTTAACGTCAACGTCGTGAGCACGCTTAACAGCGCCAACGAGCTTGTGATCATAGTATAACGGCTCAGCGTGTTCGCCTTCTACAAGGGCCTTGATATCAGCCTCTGAGCTGTCGTTTTTATCGAGAACTGCAAGCTGATCCTCTTTTAAAAGATCCTGTGCAGCCAGTTTCGCTTTTACAGCAACGGCAAAGTCTTTTTCAAGCATTACCAGATCAAATACGTCACAGATCTGGATCAGTCCGTAGAACTCATCCTCCGGCATGATCTGGCCATATTTACCATCGCGGGATGCATTCTCCCACTTTTTATCATAAAACGGGAATGCGGTTGCAGCAAGATCTGCCGGCTTCGCATTGCCGATATATACCTGGTTCGGAATGTAGGACACAGCGTCCTCAAAGCTTCTTAAATGGCTCGGGAGCTCCTTTAAATATTCGGACTCCGGATTAACGATCATTTCTGTGGTCTGTGTAGTACCGTTATGGATTACCATATCCGGTGTAATTGCCAGTGTATAGCTGGCCCCTTTAAGTACTGGATACCCGTTCATGAAACACACCTCGTAAATTTTAAAAAATGGGGCGCCGCGAACAGCGCCCCTCCACCTTGTTACAGGTATTTACAGAACTCGTCGCGGACAGAAGACATCTCGTTATGAATATCATCAACATCCATAACCATCTCCATCATACTGATCTGCTCGTCGTAAACACCAGGATCAACTTCAGCTTTGATTTCATCCTCACAAATGTGATATACAGTCAGTCCCAACTGGACTCCTGCTAATGGACCTGCGAAAGTCGGATCTCCTGCAGTAACAGTCTCAGCTGCTAAGCCAGCAGCCTCACCCTCTGCAGCACCGAGAAGAACAACAACGTTCTCCGGGCCGTATTTTTCTGCGAGATCTTTAACTCTCTTCTGGTTCTCCAGATCCATAGCACCTGCGGATGTTCAGACAAAGCATTCAGTAGAAGAGTATACTACATCTGCTCCGGCTGTCTTCGCACAAGCTTCAATGGCTGGTCCCGGGATACCGTCACGGTCTCCAATGATAATTACTTTCTTGCCATCAAGAATAGCCATAGCATCGTTTCCTCCTTATTTTATTTAGATATATAGCAATGGACTTATCGTCCAATATGCCCTTATTCAAGATGAGACTTGATCATTGCCTCAATGTTTTCTACGGTGGCGTCATCCTTTACACACTCTGCGATCTTCTCGCCGTTCTTATAAAGAGCGATAACCGGAAGGCCAAGGATCTTCTGGCCGATAGCCAGACGACGAGCCTTTGTGGTGTTGAGAGATGTAAATTTGATCTGCTTTCCGTAAACATCTTCCATTGCATGTACGTGCGGCATAAGTGCCTGGCACGGAACACAGCCGTCGCCGTAGAAATCTACGAGAACTGTTCCCTCTGCTTCTAATACTTCAGCTGCAAAGTTTTCCTTTGTTAATTCTACCATAACTAAGACACCCTTTCTAAAGATATTATTTAAAAGAATTATGCCTCATGCTCGGAAATATACTTTTCTGCCTGCTGTGCAGCAATTGCACCATCAGCGGCAGCAGTTACAACCTGACGCAGGCTCTTTACGCGGATATCGCCGGCAGCAAATACACCCGGAATGTTGGTGTGCATATTTGCATCAGTCTTAATATATCCGTTCTCCATATCCAGCATACCCTGGAAAAGCTCGCTTCTCGGATTGTATCCGATAAAGCCGAACAGACCAAACATGCCGTCATCCGGATCTGCGTCGATTCTTGTAAGCTCACCGGTCTTAACGTTCTTAACGGTCATACCGCTTAAGAGACCATCGCCGTGAAGCTCCTCAACAACCGTATCCCACATGAAATGAAGTTTCGGATTCTTGAATGCCTTCTCCTGAATGGACTTGGCAGCACGAAGCTCATTTCTTCTATGGATAATAGTAACTTTTCTTGCAAACTTTGTCAAATACATAGCTTCCTCAACAGCAGAATCACCGCCGCCAACTACATATACTTCAAAGTCTTCAAAGAAGTTAGCATCACAGGTAGCGCAGAAGGAAACTCCCTTGCCCATGAACTCACCTTCCCGTTTGCATCCGATCGGGCGCGGGAAAGCACCTGTTGCTACGATAAGGCACTTACACTTGTAAGTATCCTTTGTTCCGTAAAGAGTCTTGATCGGTCCATCGATCTCAACCTTGTTGATTGTATCACTTGCTCTCTCTGCGCCGAATTTCTCAGCCTGAGCTGTCATTCTAGCGATCAGGGACGGGCCACTCTCTCCCTCGACGATCTGTCCGGGATAGTTTTCAATTTCATCTGTAATAGCAATCTGGCCGCCGTCTTTTGCCTTCTCAATAATGAGGGTAGACATGCGGTATCTTCCGGAGTACAGGCCGGCAGCTAAACCTGCCGGGCCTGCACCCAGGACAATCACGTCAAAGATCTTATCCATGAGATGTTTCTCCTTATTTCCACTCAAAAACAGTCTGATCCTCAACCGGGGTCTGTAAAGCTTCCAGTGCCTTACTTACAATCTTTCTTCTGATTTCCTTCTCTTCCTCATGAGTAAGAGCGGGGTTTCCTAACGGATGCGGAATTGCAATAGCAGGAACAATACGGTTTGCGCCTACTGTCTGGGAAATCGGAACTACAGTTGCAATGTGGACAACCGGAATACCATAAGCCTCAATTGCCTTAACCATCGTTGCACCGCAACGAGTACAGGTTCCTCAGGTAGAGGTCAGGATTACAGCGTCTACATGATCGTCAACTAATTTCTGTCCGATCTCAGTACCAAAGCGCTTCGCATTTGCTACAGCAGTACCGTTACCTACGGTTGCGTAGTAATATTTGTGAAGGCTGCCGATCTTTCCTTCCTTAATAAATTCAGAGATAACGTCAACCGGAAGAACACGGTCAGCGTCTTCGTTTGCATATACCGGGTCATATCCGCCGTGAGCTGTCTCATAAGTTTCAGCTGTAAGGTCGGTAACTCCCTCGATATCATACTGGCCAAATTTAGAAGCACTGGAGGACTCGATATGATCCGGGTTGCCCTTCGGTACGATACCGCCGGAGGTAACCAGTGCGATTTTAGCCTTGGACATATCTACGATTGCTTTACCCGGAGTTACACGGTCGAAGCTCGGCATCTCGTACTCTGTCTCAAACTCTTTGCCGCTTAATTTCTTAACCAGCATATCAACAGCTCTTGCAGCACCGCGCTTCTTGTCGAAGAAGTTCTTGCGGACACCGTTCGGAAGGTAACCTTCCTCAGCAGATGCACCAACTTCCTCTCCTCTAGCTACCTTTAATGCTAACGGAGCCATCTTCTTAACAGCATCTCTCATACCAGCAGCGCTGTTCTTTGTAGAAACAACATATACTTCCTTCTTGTACATGTCAGCGCCCGGGTTCTCTTTATACATACCGGTGATTACCGGGATGCCTTCTTTCTTAACGGCTGCAGCTACAGTACCGCAAGCTACACCGTAACGACCAGCGTTGAATGCCGGTCCGCAGATTACTAAATCCGGATTCTGGCTCTTGATCATTTCAAGAACTGTAGCAGTTGCAGTATCTACGTTCTCGTTGAAGTAGGAGTCACCACAGATAACTGTAGCAA
>Ga0129310_1001420_pt1 | contig 21110 bp, 20 predicted proteins | sample Go1ome_2_FD_94433 | JGI IMG/M metagenome (GOLD analysis project Ga0129310, IMG submission 94433) | Western lowland gorrila individual fecal microbial communities from Wisconsin, USA - Go1022A metagenome | ecosystem: Host-associated > Mammals > Digestive system > Large intestine > Fecal | place...
GAGGTCCCTCACGAGCTTAGCACTGTTGCGCACTCCAAAGAGTGCAAACGGTCCCCGCAGCAATTCATTCCGGCCGGATTCCCCCTCCACAACCAACTTCCCACGGGGACGGAAGACTCAGCCCGCCCCCTCACCACACCGGACATGGTCCGTTCCGGACGCGTCCTCCCAACCTCAGTTAAATCTCCAGTTCATATACATCCGGCCGCCTGTTCTCCCACACAGCCAGGTTCTTCTTCGTAGTCCGCGCATACTCCAGATCAATCTCACCGTACACGACGCAGTTGCGTCCCTGGGCCGAGCTGACAGCAATTCCCCTCGGATCCACAACCATGGACATTCCAAACGGGTGATCGTCATGCACTGCGCCGAACTGGTTGCAGACAGCAACATAGGTCAAATTGGTCAGAGCGCAGCTTCTCACCAGCAGATCCCAGTCATTGGTACGCGGCGGCAGGGGCTGACCCGCCGGGAACTCGGAGGATACGACGATGATGTCGGCCCCCTGAAGAACCATAGTTCTGGCCTGTTCCGGAAAACGCAGATCATAGCATACCTCAAAACCGACCTTACCGAAGTCAAAGTCAACCAGGCAGAGCCTGCTGCCTGCCTCCACGTAGGAGGATTCTTTATATCCGGCGGCGTCAAACAGGTGGATTTTATCATAAAATCCTATCTCTTCCCCTTCCCTGTTCAGCATGATGGAATGGTTGCTGACCTTTCCGTCTTTCGCCACCGCGGCAAAACTGCCGGGAATCAGATTCACGTGGTACTCCCTGGCCAGCTCCTTCATGCGGTCGATAAACGGGTGGGGACGGCTGACATCAATGGCAATACGCCTGGCATCATCTTTGTCAACCGGTGTGTAATAGCAGTACTCCGGAAATACGATTAAATCCAGTTCTGCTCTTGAATTTTCTACAGCCTGTAAAAACAGCCGCTCCATCTCCGCCATATTTTCTTCCGGTGTTCCGACGCTTCCCATCTGGCAAAGTGCTACTTGTACCATATACTTACCCTCTCTTCCTCTCTGCTAATCCGCTTTCTATTCCACCTTGCTCAATTCTCCGATAGCCCCTTTGACACCTTCTTTTACAAGGCGCTCCAGATTCACGAATTTATCTACATATCCGCCTTCTGCGAAATTTTCTCTCCATCTCACTTCATTGGCATCCATCGCTTTTGCCGCCTTCACCAGTTCCTCAAACTGATCCGCCGGAGCGCAGATTACGCCGTCCACATCACCGTACACGATATCGCCGGGGCGGACCACACAGCCGCCGCAGTTGACCGGTACCCCGTATTCGCCGTCGAGTCCCTTAAAGGTGTTTGTCACACAGGCGCGGCCTGTGGAAAATACAGGGAATCCCATTGCCCGGATGGCCCTGGTGTCCGTATTTGGCCCATCAACTACGATTCCGGCCATGCCCAGTGTCTTTGCGGACAACGCCACCATCTCACCGAGGCAGGCGATTCTCTTGTCTCCCATTCTGTCGATTACGATCATGGAGCCCTTGGGAGCCTGTTTCATCGCATAATAGAGCATTGCATTGTCGGTTCCAGGAAGTCGTATTGTAAATGCCGGTCCGATGGCTTTAATGTCATCGCTGATCGGGTAAATGCCGGTCATATAGCCCCCCTGTACATGATGTCCGATCTGAGCCGGGTCCGTTGTAAGCGCAATTTCAAATAATTCATTCTGAGTCATGATTTTTCTATCCTTTCTTTTACCATTCATATTTCATTTATTTTATATTTACTTCTTTTCATGTTTGTCACAGCATGAACGCAGTCATGCAATATGCAGCATCTCTTCTCTGTCATCCCCCTGCCAGAAGACTCATAATCGTATTCGGTACAAAAGTCGAAACAGCCGGAATCAGGGAAGTGAGTATCAGCGCAATTCCCAGCGGTATGTACATCGGCACCACCGACTTGATAACCTTCTCCGAAGGCACGTTGGCAACCCGCGAGACCGCATATATACATAGTCCGAAGGGAGGCGTGCTCAGCCCTATCATCAGGTTCATAACCATCATGACGCCGATATAAACCGGGTCCATTCCGAATCCCTGGGTAATCTGCAGCACGATTGGGGCTGTTAAAATCAGGGCGCAGTTGCTCTCCATGAACATTCCCATAATCAGCAGAATAATGTTGACAATCAGGATTACAGCCAGCGGAATATTTGCCACAGGGCCCAGCAGGGCGATAATCTTGGCCGGAAGGTTCTCAAGCATCAGGGCCTTTGTAAAAATGCCGCCCGCCGTCATAATGACCATGATCGAGCTGACCGATTTACATGTCTCTTTTACACATCTCCAGAATCCGCTCCAGGTCAGCGAACGGTGGCAGATTCCCAAAAGCAGCATATAGAGCACAGCCATGCCTCCTGTCTCGCCCGGGCTGAAGATTCCGGACAGCATCGTAATCAGAATCAGGAGAGGAGCAATGGCGATTGGAAGAGCGCGGAAGAACAATTCCCGAATGGAGCGTTCCTCTTTCATCATCGCTTTTGCCATCGGCGGGTTTACCAGCTTCTTTTTATCGACCAGCAGAACGTAAAACAGCAGCATGGCCGACATCAGGATGCCGGGCCCCACGCCCCCCAGCAGAGACTTGACGCTGGAAATCTGTGCAATCGTCGCATACAGAACGAGCGGTATACTGGGCGGAAAGATAGGACCAACGGTGGAGGCCGCAATCGTAAGCGCCGCTCCGTAATCCCTCTCATACCCCTCCTCTTCCATGGAATCCACGAAAATAGGCCCCAGGCCGCAGACACCGGCAATCGCAGCGCCAGACATACCGGCGAAAATAAGGCTTAATACAACTGCGATACGGGAAGAATATCCACGCTTTCCTTTTGCAAGGGCGCGGGCAAAGTCAAATGCCCTTGCCGTTTCCCCCAGCTCACTTACCAGATTTCCCATCAGGATAAATGCAGGAACAGCCAACAGGGAAAAGGACATAGTAGACTGATAAAACGAGTAGGCTACCAGTGAAAGCGAAGTCCCCGATACAATATAGTAGATAATCGCGGGCAGGCCCATGGCGACCACGATAGGCGCTCCTACGGCCAGCAGGCCCACAAATCCAATCAGGAGTAGAATCATATGCATGCTTTCTGTGCCCTCCTCTCCTTAAATATCTCATACAGGCTGATGCATTCCTGAATAATCCACATGGCGGAGCCAAGTACAATCAGATAATGCACATAGCGTATCGGGATATGACACGCGGCAGTCGTCAGTTTCATCGTGGTTGGAATCAGCAGGGATTCACTGTAAATAACAAATGCACAGTAAATAATGCAGATTGATTTTCCGGCCACATCCATGTAAAACTTTAATTTCGGCCATATCTGGAAAAGTATTTCCAGCTGCAGGTGGGCTCCTTCTTTTTCGCACTGTGCCAGATAACAGAAAATCAGTCCGACAAAGCACAACTCCGCAACCTCCTCACTCCAGGTTGTCGAAAATCCCAAGAAGGAGCGGCAGAAAATCTGAATATCAAGAGCCGCAATGATAATAATGCACCAAATCCCGCTTATGCCGCCGATAAAGTTTCTAAATGTATTCCACACTTTACCCAATATAGACATATTGATTTCTCCTTTTCATATGAAGCAGCAATGTGAGTCTGAACTAATTAAATTTATCATTCTCCGCTGCCTGAGAAATGGGGGAATCCATTTCTCAAGGCTGTACGGCACGGATCAGGTCCGGCATATCTCCCCAGTCCTCGGCAAAATAGTCATAGACATTCTCTGCGGCTGCCTTGAATCCGTCTATATCAAGTCCGTTCTCCGCATCAATGATCTCCATTCCATTGTCTTCACAGATTTTCTTGTATTCTTCCACCTTATCAAGAATGTACTTGTCCATATAGGCCGAAGCGTCATAAGCCGCTTTTAATACCGCCTCCTGCTGTTCCGGCGTCAGGCTTTCATAGGTATTCCTGTTCATCCAGAGCCCATGGTTTGTCGGCAGATGATTTGTCTCCATACAATACTTCTGCACCTCGTATAATGCGCTGCTGACGATTACGGAATAAGGATTCTCCTGACCGTCAATTACATTCGTAATCAGGGCTGTCGGCACCTCTGAGAATGCCATCGGCGTAGCCGCCGCGCCGAATGCGGTAAATAACTGCTGGTATAAGTCGGAAGGAACCACTCGGATCTTAGCGCCCTTCATATCACTCAGATTCCGGATCGGGAAGTTACAGGTTATCTGGCGGTAGCCGGAGTTGAAGCTGCTGAGCAGCATAACACCGTCGTCCTTCAATGCCTCGTTAATCACCTTCAGCGGTTCCGAGTTAAAGGGGTCAAACACGGCAAGCCTGTGATCCGCATCCCTGTAAATATACGGTGCGTCGAAGGCTCCCAGACGGCTGTCCAAATCTCCCGCGGATGACGGGACATACTGGATAAAATCACATATCCCCGCCTGCAAAGGCTGAATATCGTAGCCGCACAGCGTGTTATTGAAATACAGCTCCACCTCGATGTGGCCTTTCGTATATTCCTTCACCAGATCCGCGAATTTCTGCTCCCACATTCCGGCCGGGGAATCCTCCGCATTCTGATCCGTAAATTTCAATACTTTATCAGGCGTAGTAACTTCCTCTGTCCCGCCCCCTGCAGGTGCAGCCGCAGCCGTCGCATCTGCTTTCGGAGCGCTCCCCCCTCCGCTGCTTCCGCATCCGGCCAGTAAACTCCCCAGCATTGCTACAGTAAGTGTTAATGCTAAACCTCTCCTCATACCTCTTCCTACCTTTCTTTTGTTAAATATCACGGGAGCGCTCTCACTATCTCCCTGTTATAGCCGGAAAACCGCTGCTCACATCCTGTCCGGATGCCCGGTACTGCAAATCCCCGCGCCGGAATATTTCTTTCGTTTCATCTCGTTTTTGGAGTACGGTACTCGGTATACCAAAAATATCGCAAATAAAAGAAGAAACAGCTCGTTTCCGTTTGTAGACATTATATACTAAAAAACTATATTTTTCTACAAAAGTTTCAGAAAATAGCTGTTTTCTCCATTTTAGACAAAATATTCTATTCAATTTTAGTTACTTTTAATAAACTCCTCTTTAATTTCCGCATCGCCATCCTGCGGGTCGAAGTTCAGGCGTTCCGGTATTACAAGAAGGCGTTTCTTCCAGGAGCCATAATGGATATGGAGCAGTTCTTTGCCCTTTTCCAAATCGCCTTCCTCCACGCTTTGCAGGATTCCGATATGGTCGGCAGCGAAATTCCGCCCTCCATGCATGCTGTATTTCATACTTAACACAGATGAACGGACCACTTTCTCACTGATGCTGTCCTGAATCTTTATTAACTGGCTGTTGCCGGTAATCTGGGCAAAGTAATTGTGGAAGCTGGTATCCATCTTCATCAGCGTATAATAATCATTTGCATTACGGACCGCAAAAATATCCATTTCCTCGATAATTTTCCGTAAATGGCCGATATGTTCCGGCGTCACCTTAGGAAATGCAAGCTCAAAGCAGAGAATATCCAAAGGCTCACGGATTTCAAATAATTCCAGAATGTCTTTCCACATAAGAACCGCGATTTTACGGTTCTTTCCAGCCTGTTCAATCCATCCCTCATTCTCCAGCAGACGAAGCGCGTCACGCAGCGGTGTCCTGCTGACATCCAGAAGTTTTGAGTACTCCCTCTCATTAATGATCGTACCGGGCTTTATCTGGCCGGTGATAATCAGAAGCTTCAGCTGATTGTATATTTTAGAGCTGTATAACTCATTTTTTTCAATTCTCTCGATCTTTGTGTCTATTCCGGGCAACATAATCGCTCTCTTTCTTCATTTGTTTACAATATTATTTCGATTATACTATTCTCTGGTTCCGCTTGTCAATTAACGGAAATCGAAAGTAACGGAAGTTCCCTCCCTGTCCGACGTCAGATAGAGTTTACCGCCCAGCTTGTCACGGACCGTCATTTTGACCAGCGACATGCCGAAGCCCAGGCCCTCTTTGCCGTTAAAGTCAAAGCCGTTTCCATTGTCCTGTACGGTGATGGAGGAAAACAGCTCCCCTTTTTTCAGAATCACGCGTACCTGCCCCCCTGTTAATCCTGTAAACGCATGCTTAAAGGCATTTGAGACCAGTTCATTCACTACCAGAGCAATATCGGTTGCCTTCTCCTGATCCGCCGTCAGGTCATCTCCTTCAAGCAGGAGCTTGACGGATGCTTCATTATCATAGAGCTGTGTCAGATTCTGCCTGAGCTTTTCAAGGAACGGTTTCAGGGCGACCGGCCCGCCTTCTCCGTAAGCCAGAAGCTCATTGATAGATGCAATGCTCAGCACGCGCGCCGTATTTTCCCTGAATGCCTGCTTTACTTCCTCACTTTCCGTGTTGCGTGCCTGGATATTCATGATGCTTGCGATAAGCTGTAGATGATTTTTTACGCGGTGGTGAACCTCCCGGCGGGCCGCATCCTCCGGAGACACATGGATGAAATCTCCTTTTTCTGCACGGCGGACCAGCGCCTCGTACTTCTGCTCCTGTCTTATGTCGTCGCTGATGTCCCTCTCGCCTATCAGCACGCCTATCAGACGGCCGTCATCGTCGGATATGGGAACAACATCCTGGCGTACGGTGCGTTCTTCCTGTGTTACTGCCCTGATATCGCGCACCGGTGATTTCGTCTCCATAGCGCGGTAAACAGCCGGCTCATCCTCCCGCTTTGCATAGCAGCCGACTACACGGCTCCTGTATGCCGAAGGCATATGCCCCGGTCCGGCCTGGGCTGCAACAAACATCCGGCCGTCCGGCTCCTGCATACAGTCGATGAATAAATCCGCCCCGGCCAGATCAGCCATCAGCGGCAGAACGGACTCAATCCGGCTGAGCTTGTCCACGGCTGAATCACTCAGCCTTGCCCGGCTTTTTATCTCATCCCTGTTCATGTCATCCCTCCTGCTCCAAAAGCCGGCTGGCTGCTTCACGGATGGAAATCTTTTGTCTGGCAGCCTCCTGCGACAGCAGCCGGTACGCCTCAGGTTCCGTCAGCTTTCTCTGCTTCATCAGCAGCTCCTTTGCACGCACCGCCGTATCGCGTTTAATCTCACGGTTCAGAATTGCCCCCGCAATTACCGCCAGCGGTACTCGTTTCTGCATGGCTGCTTTCTGCATCTCACGGTATGCATCCGACTCGGAAATCTGCTTTTCTTTGGCCAGTTTTCCTTTGGCCTGTTCAATCACCTTATTCTCCTTCAGTTTCCGGCAGGCATCCGCCGCCTCCGCCCGGGTTTGCTGCAGAAGCCGTCCCTGGGCCAGCGCTACCTCAAGTGTTGGCTTCAGCATCCTCGGTTCAATCGGTTTAACGAGATAACCGGCAACGCCCGCGCGGCCGGCCCTCTGAATAAATTCTTCATCTGCGAACGCCGTACAGATCACGACGCAGCCGGCCAGCCCCTCCCCAATAATCGTCTCGGCAGCCGTCATCCCGTCAAAAATCGGCATTTCCAGATCCAGCAGTACGATATCCGGATGCTTCTGCCTGCACAGCTCGACGGCATCAAACCCATCCGCACCCTCGGCTGCAACCGCAAAGCCCAGTTCTTCCAGCATCTGGCACAAATCCAGGCGGATTATCGGCTCATCGTCCACTACTATAATTGTACGCTCCATTTCCCCTCATCCCCATTCGCAGTCTTCCCGACTTATTACTAATCTGATTATATCGTTGTTTTTCATTGGTTGTCAATTAGTTACGGCAGCGGCAATACAGCTTGACTTAAGTTCTATTTTGAACTACAATATTTATGTTCAAAATAGAACTTAAAAGGAGGATTTACAGATGCAGCTGTCATTCTGGGATTTATATTCCCTGTTCGATAAAGAATACAATTCTGTAATAAAAGAAGCGGCGGAAAAAACAGGTTTAACGATGAATGAACTCAGTGTTCTGCTTTTTTTATCCAATAATCCGTCTGCCAAAACAGCCAGTGACATAATCCGGATTAAAAGAGCAACAAAGTCGCATGTATCTTTGGCAGTTAAAGAGCTGACCAAAAAGGGGTACCTGACCCAGCACCCTGAAAAGGGAAGAAATATCCGCCTTGAGGTCACCCCCCGGGCCGAACCTATTGTTGCGGTTGGAAGACAAAAGCAGAGGGACTTCCTAAATCAAATCTGCCGGGGTTTTTCGGACTCCGAAATAGCGGCTCTGAAGACGTGCTTTGAACGGATCGCAGCGAATCTGGAACAAAAAAATACGAATGAAGAAATTCCGAAGGGAGAAAACTGCGAATATGGCGTCAAATGATATATTTGAAAAAGAATCTGTATCCTCGGCAATCATTAAGCTGGCTATCCCTACTATTGTAAGCTCCCTTGTCACTGTTATCTATAACCTGGCCGACACCTATTTTGTAGGCCTGCTCAATGATCCTGTCCAAACAGCGGCCGTCACACTGGCCGCTCCTGCGCTTCTCGCATTCAACGCTATCAATAATCTGTTCGGCGTCGGAACTTCAAGCGCCATGAGCCGCGCTCTGGGGCGCGGTGATTCCAATCTGGTCCGACGTTGCTCCGTATTTGGATTATACTGCGCATTCATAAGTTCAGTCTTATTTTCCGTTTTTACCGGGTTGTTCAGGACTCCGCTGCTCGGACTTCTCGGCGCATCAGCAAAAAATGCGGCGGCGACCTCCGAATATATGAGATGGGCAGTTACCTGCGGAGCCGTCCCCTCCATCCTCAATGTTGTATTTGCTTTTCTCGTGAGGTCTGAAGGTTCTTCTCTCCATGCGAGTATCGGAACCATGAGCGGGTGTATTTTAAATATCATTCTGGATCCCATTTTTATCATGCCGTGGGGATTTAATATGGGGGCGGCCGGAGCCGGTCTTGCAACCTTCCTCTCTAACTGCGTTGCATGTCTGTACTTTTTGGTCTTGCTTTATATCAAACGGCGGACCACCTGCATATGCCTTAATCCTAAAAAGTTTTCTTTCGATCGGACAATCGCAGCCGACATATTCGGTGTCGGTATCCCGGCGGCAATACAAAATCTGCTGAACGTCACGAGTATGACGGTTTACAATAATTCTGCCGCAGCATATGGTTCGGAGGTTGTAGCTGCTATGGGAATCGTACAGAAAATCCAGATGGTCCCGATGCAGGTCACCCTGGGCGCAGTACAGGGCATCATGCCGTTCGTAGGCTACAATTTTGCGAACCATAATTATGAACGGATGAGAAAATCTATCCTGTATCTTCTGAAACGGATGATTTTGCTGATGGTTGTCATTGTGATTGCCGGCAGCATTTTTTCCGGCAGCCTGGTCGGCTTATTTATCAAGACAGACACCGTGGTTCATTACGGCGCCGCACTCCTGCCCGGCTTTCTTCTTGCACTGCCTTTTATGTGTGTCGATTATATGTGCGTCAGTGTTTTTCAGGCTATAGGAGACGGTAAAAAATCTTTCTATCTCGCATTCCTGAGAAAGATCGTGCTGGAAATCCCCGCACTCGTGCTGCTGAATTATTTTGTACCGCTGTACGGAATGTCCTATGCCACTCTGTGTACGGAAGTCATTCTGGCGGTTTTATCGGTTAAGCTTCTGCACAAGGTTATTAAATTAAAATAGACCGATCTTACATAAGAATCCTCAATAAAGACCAGACAGGTGCCGGAAATGACACACTGCCTGGTCTTTTAAAATTTACTCATATTTATATCTGTCTGGTTCCTCTGCAATAAGTCTGAAGCACGTCATACTCATTGCTGAGCACTACAATATCCGCATCATATCCGGCCGACAATTTTCCTTTTCTGTCATCCACCCTGAGGCATCTGGCCGGGTTGATTGTACAGGCGCCCAGGGCTGCGTCAAAGGGCACTAAGGCATTCTCCACCAGTATCTTCAGACCTATGTTCATCTTCAGCGTACTGCCGGCGATTGTTCCCGACTCCTTCAGCCTCGCCAGGCCGTCCTTGCCGACCTCAATTGCATGGCCGCCCAGATCATAGCGTCCGCCCGGTTCACATGATTTCACGCGTAAAGAATCCGTCACCATGATGGCAAAATCCCTGCCTTTCGCCGTAAAGTAATTATTTAACGCCGCAAGGTGGGAATGGCAGCCGTCACAGATAATTTCACCGTAAATATCGCGGATGCGCAGGGCCGCTCCCACCAGGCCCGGAGCCCTGTGGCTAAACGGTGTCATCCCGTTATAAACATGGGTCATCGAGGAAGCTCCGTTGGCGACAGCCAGAAGCGCCTGATCATAGGTTGCGGAGGAATGCCCCAGGCTGACCACCACGCCGGCCTTTCCGCAGTACTTTGTCAGCGACAGGCCCTCGTCATGCTCAGGCGCAAGAGTGATATAGCGTATCATCCCCTTTGCCGCCTTCTGGTATTCCTGGAACTGGGCCACGGATGGCGGCGCGATCGCCTCCGGCGGCTGGGCGCCCTTGTAATCCATATCGAGATAGGGCCCTTCAAAGTGAACTCCCAGAATTTCAGCTCCCTCATAGCCCTCTTCCATCACTTCCGCCACATTCTTGAGAGCGGCTGTAAGTACGTCCGGCATCTGGGTTACCGTAGTCGGCAGAAGCGACGTCACTCCCTCCTCCGGCACCCGTTTTATCCAGTTCCGGAGTCCCTCCGGTTCGCCGTCATTTGTATCAAATCCATAGGCGCCGTGGGTGTGAACGTCTATAAAGCCCGGGACAATCCGGTATGAACCGTAGTCCTCATCTGCTTCTTTTTCTCCATACGGCAGGACCGCCTGGATCACGCCGGACTGAATTTCCAGCTGCAGCGGCACAAACTGCCCTGCCATCCAGACTCTTTCACTTTGTATTACCATATCCTTGCCTCCTGTATTCTGTCATTATGTGTAACAGTTCAGACAGCATGAACTGTTACGGCAACCGGCTAATTAAACCGCTACGCGATGAGCCGGTTGCCCGCTGCCACTACATTTTCGCACGGTCAGCGCAGCCGGTGCGCAGACCTGTCTGAACTCATTATATTACTGTTCTTTACTTCCAGTCAAAGTTCCTAAGATGGCCTTCCATCATCATCTGTTCAAATCCGTTCTGTCTGAGGGCCTCATAAAGGATAACTGCCACTGAGTTTGAAAGATTCAGTGAACGTGTCTCCCCCCACATCGGGATTCTCACACATGTCTCCTGGTTTTCCACCAGTATTTCCTCCGGGATTCCCCGGCTCTCCGGGCCAAACATAATATAACAGTCCGGCTCATATTTAACATCGGAATATACATTGGGCGCTTTTGTCGTAGCCATATAAATCTTTGCTCCCGGATTGCGATCCAGAAAATCCCGGTAGTCACTGTAAACCGTCACATCGAGATGGGGCCAGTAATCCAGCCCGGCTCTCTTAATCTCCCTGTCACTGAGACGGAATCCCAGCGGCTCAATCAGATGGAGCTTCGTTTTGGTCGCCACACAGCTTCTGCCGATATTGCCCGTATTCATCGGCATTTCAGGTTCATATAAAACAATATTCACAATTACTTAGCCGCCTTTCCATCCAGCCTGTCCACGAACCGCCGGATCCGCGAGATGGCTTTCTGAAGGTCTTCCAGAGAATAGGCATAAGACACGCGCAGATATCCTTCCCCGCTGTCGCCAAAGGCAGTGCCCGGGACGATTGCAATCTTTTCTTCCTGAAGAAGTCTGTTTGCAAATTCATCGGAACTCATGCCGAAGCGTTTGATACACGGGAATATATAAAATGCGCCGTACGGCTCAAAACAGTCCATGCCCAGTTCTGCGAACGCACGCATCAGGTACTTTCTTCTCTCGTTATATGCCTTCTTCATTCTGGCAATATCCTCATCACCGTTCTTGAGCGCTTCCACAGCCGCATACTGGCTGGTCGTCGGGGCACACATGATGGCAAACTGGTGAATCTTCAGCATCTGGGTGAGAATTATCTCCGGCGCGGCCGCATAACCGATTCTCCATCCGGTCATCGCATAGGCCTTTGAAAAACCGTTAATCAGGACGGTGCGCTCCCGCATGCCAGGAATCGCAGCTATGGAAACGTGTTCGCCCTTATAAGTCAGCTCCGCATATAATTCGTCGCTGATCACGAAAATATCCTTTTCCTCAATTACTTTGGCTATCTCCTCCAAATCTTCCCGCTCCATGATGGCGCCCGTCGGGTTGTTCGGGAACGGAAGAATCAGAACCTTCGTGTTGGGAGTAATCTTTTCCAGCAGCTTTTCTTTTGTAAGCTTAAACTGATCCTTTTCCTCCAGCTCGATAATCACCGGCTTACCGCCTGCCAGTACGGCGCAGGGAACATAGGATACATAGCTCGGCTGCGGGATCAGAACCTCCTCTCCCGGATTCAGCATCGCGCGCAGCGCAATATCAATGGCCTCGCTGCCGCCTACGGTCACGAGGATTTCGGTATTATAGTCATAATCTATATGCATGCGGCGTTTCAGGTATTTGCCAATCTCCTGTTTTAATTCCTTGAGTCCGGCATTGGACGTATAGAAGGTGCGTCCCTTTTCCAGGGAGTAGATTCCCTCCTCGCGGACGTGCCACGGAGTGTCAAAATCCGGCTCTCCCACGCCCAGGGAGATTGCTCCCTTCATCTCACTGACAACATCAAAAAATTTACGTATTCCGGAAGGCGGAATATCCACTATTATATCTGATAAGGGGTTTCTCACGGTACAATCATCATCCTTTCATCCTGCGGGCCGTCACAGAGTACGGTTCCATGGTCTTTATATTTTTTAAGTACAAAATGGGTGGCCGTACTGAGAACAGAGTCTATCGTAGACAATTTTTCAGATACAAACTGAGCCACCGCCCTCATGGTCTTCGCCTCCAGCATAACGGTAAAATCATAACCGCCGGACATCAGATATACTGATTTCACTTCACTGTACTGGTAGATTCTCTCTGCGATCTTGTCAAATCCCATTTCACGCTGAGGCGTTACCTTCACCTCGATGAGAGCAATCACTTTTTCTTCATCTGTATTATCCCAATTAATCAGTGTATGGTAACCACAGATGACATGTTCACTCTCCATCTCAGCGATCTCGGCCGCGACCGCGGCTTCATTCTCACCTAATAAATCCGCCAGCTCTTTAACGCTGATTTTGCTGTTCTTTTCAATGACCGCTAAAATTCTCTCTCTCATAGTTTACCTCCTGTTAGTTGGGCTTTAATCTGTCACGTTACACTTTAACCGCGCGTTCTGCATGGCTGTGAACAGTAACCTTTATATAGTTCATCGGGTTTGGGGCGGTCCAGGAATGTTCTTATCCCGCCGTTCAGTATCTGGCGTTTAATCCCCGACTGCGTTTTCCCGAGTACTACCGCATGAATATCCTGTTTCTCAAGCTCCCTTACCAGTGCGCCGCCGTTTGCGGCCGTAAGGAGAGCGCATCCTTCCGATTGCAGCCTGTAAGGATTTACATCAAACACCTCGCAGACTTCTACCGTCTCCTGGAGTAACGGAAGCTTCCGCAGCTCCATCTCAAACCCCAGGCCAAATTCGTCAAAATAATCCCACAGGGCCGCCATAATGCCGCCCTCTCCGGCAAAGCACCAGGACACAGCCCCGGCGTTACGGAAAATCCCGGCTCCTTCCGAAGCAGAAAGACCGGGGAGCTTTAACAGTCCCCGGGTTTCGTATAGGTTCTGGCAGCGCCTTACAAATTGCGGCGTAAAGCGCTGCAGCAGTTCTTTTTCTCTTTGTGTTGCAACGGCCGATGTACCTTTTAACGCTATGTACCCTGCCGCCACCAAATCCTGTCCGGCTTCCATCAGGCCGGATGCAGTAATGACTCTCTCCCTCATAATCAGGCTCCGGCCTCCGCGCCGCCCGGAACAGGCGCGGGATCTGCCGGCGCGGCAGGCGCTTCCGGTGCGGCAGGCGCAGCCGGTGCTTCCGGAACAGGCGCCGGTGCCGTCGGAGGTGCAATCTCCGATGCAGGGCCGTCGGAGGCAGGGCCGGAAGGTACTGCAGGCTGAGTTTCCGCAGGCGCAGCCGGCTGTTCCGGCGGTAAGACAGGCGCTACGGCAGGCAGTTCCGGTCCGACACGGTAAATAGCCTTGGACGCCATATAGGTGTCTGTGTGGAGGATTTCTTTTTCCGTCTCCACACCGTCAACATACACATATTTCCACAATCTGGAACGCAGGCCTCTGTGGGCCGACTGCTCGAGGACTTTAGCTCCAGGTCTGAGAGACGGATCTACCTTGATAGTCGGCGCTCCCGGATCGGATGCTCCCAGTGTCTCGGATACATACTTCACTTCCCGGTTCGCCGGCCTTGTCTCTTTTCCATAGATTGTAAATGTCAAAGTACCTCCGCTGACAGCTCCTTCAATGTATATAGGCGCATCATACGGATTCTTAAATTTCAAGTCTTTGATTGTACCGGCGATGGCCGCATCCTGGGACGGTTTTACATACCCCACCACCATTGAGTGGTTCTGTCTCTGCGTTATCTCCATCTCCGCCTGAAGCGCCGCGTTATACATCGTGGTGCATAACTGGCAGGCTCCTCCTCCAATCGTATCGACCACACGCCCGTTCTCATAAGACCCCGCCGCCGCGTATCCGTTTGCAATTGTAAACGGCGTCAGATAAACATAAGCCGAAAATTCTTCGCCCGGCATCAGCACACAGCCGTTTACCTTTGAGGCGCCATTGGTCAGGTTTTTGGAACGCGATATATTGCCTGTACTGAAGTTCGTGCTGAAGGTTCCAAGCACATCCTGAATCATAGCCAGATCTTCCGATTTTCTCGCCGGCTGCGCCTCGGCCACTACCGCCGCTATCGTCACAGGCTCCTTCAGCCCGCCTTTTAATGCCTCATCCAGCGCTTTCTTAGTGGCATCTATGTCCACATCCAGACCCACTACAGACTCTGTAATCTGGAATGCATTATTCACTCTTGTAATTTCAGCATCCTTCGCTTCTCTTATAAAGGCGCTGCATTTGCTCTCAACAAACTGCGCCACTTTCGCTGCATCTACGGATGTCTCCACATCCAGCTTCAGCGGCTCCTTCTCGAGGGTCTTTAAATTCAGATAACGTTCCAGCAAATTGCCTCCTGCATATCTGTCCGCCGTTTCTTCGATCTCTTCCTGATTGGTCCAGGTAAATCCCAGTTCTTTTGCCGTGGTGGTAATCTCATTTCCGTCAATCGTCAGTGTAATCTCCTGGTTTGACATGTCCTCCACGTATTGCTCAATCTTCTGATCTGCTTCCTCCCCGGTCATTCCGGTAAGGTCAACACCTCCAACCGTGATTCCTGCCGGAAGTGTACCTGCTTCCACAGCTTCCGGAGGAACCAGAAGTATTCCGGCAGCCAGTACACAGGCAGCGGCGCCGGCAACCCAAAATTTCTTTTTCATATATATGCCCCTATTCAAATAACGTAATTACGGCGCTTTTCTGCGCCCTGTCAAAGCCGGCGGTTTACATCGCCATAGATAAACCTGCAAGCACTGTTCCACCAACCATCGCCAGTACAATAACGATAATAACGACTGATGAAATTACTTTTCTTGTCTTCTTATCACTGAAATTAAACATTCCTATCACCTCTTTTTATTCTTCCATACTGTAGTATGATTTTATCCGTCAATCTCGAAATTTCATTCCGGGAAAGATAATCGATCTGCACAGATACGTTTATTCTATGATATTTTAGTAAATCCCGCAAGACTTCTTTTTGCTTTTTTGACGCCGGCTGCTCTTTTTTTACTTTATATACCAGCGGTTTACATCGAAACGCCTCCGGTGCCGACGAAAAATGGCTCCTTTTGACATTCCGGTACAGAAGGTGCGCCGTCAGCGCATCCGCCAGCGCCCTGTGGGCGTCGGTCTGCTTAATTCCGTAAAAACGGCTGGCATTTTCCAGGTTTTTCTTTTCTTCCTCCGGCATAAACCTGCGGCAGAGTGTCAGGGTATCAATCCCTGATTTTTCAAAAACCAGCCCCTTATTCACCGCCGCCCGTTTCAAGAAACTGTAATCAAAAATAATATGATGTCCCAAAAGAGGCAGATCCCGGCAAAATTCAACAACCCGGCCAATTACATCCCCAATGTCCGGGGCACCGGCCGTCATCTCCCCGGTAATTCCCGTCAACTCCCGGATACGGCCGTCCAGTTCCCTCCTGGGGTTGACAAAGGTGGAAAATGTCTCTTTTATCTCTCCGTCAATTACTAAAACCGCACCTATCTCGATAATTTTATCGTGCTTCGGATCCAGCCCTGTTGTCTCTAAATCGATTGCCACGTATGAATCGGCTTCCTTTTCCTGAGCGGTTCCCCGCCTGCTCGTTTCTACCTTTATTATGTGTGCAGTTTCTTCCATTTTTATTCCTGCTTTCTCCAATAATCCGAAATTTTCTTACGTTATTTCCTTTTTTCCGCCCCAGGACAATTTTCGCTAAGGAAACACTCCCCGCATTTAGGACTTCTGGCAATACAGATACTTCTTCCCAGCGTAATAATCTGGATATTCCAGAGTATCCAGTGTTCTTTCGGTAACACCTTCATCAAATCATATTCGATCTTTTCCGGGTCCTCCTCTTTTGTCAGCCCCAGCTTCCTGGAAATCCGCTTCACATGGGTGTCCACGACAATACTCGGCTCATTATAGATATTGCCCCGTATAACATTCGCAGTCTTTCGGCCCACTCCGGCCAGGGACGTCAGTTCTTCGAGCGTCCGGGGCACTTCGCCGCCGAAATTTTCCACCAGTGACTTACAGCAGGCTATGATGTTCTTTGCTTTCATATGATAGAAACCGGTTGAATGGATGTCTTTTTCAAGCTCCTTCAAATCAGCATTTGCAAATTTCTCCAGTGTATCATATTTTTTAAAAAGATCCGCGGTCACGATGTTGACCCTGGCATCGGTGCATTGGGCGCTCATGATCACCGCTATCAGAAGCTGCCATGGTGTCTCATGGTTCAGGTAGCAGCGGTAATCCGTACCGTATTCTTCATCGAGAAGGGCCAAAATCCGATTGACCCGCTCATCCCTCTGCGCTTTTGTCTCTCTCTGCATCTCTTTCCTCCTCTTACTGTCTTCCTTAAGTGAGCCGCTCGCTTCCCACCAGCTCTCCCCCGCTGAGAATCAGCCTGAACGCCCGGGCATTGCCAAACAGGGCATCCCTGTTCCTGTAGTCAAACAGAATCACACTTTGATCCCTCATCCCCTCCGCGTGAGCCATCTTGCTTATCTGGCGTGAATCATAATCTTCGTAACCCTCCAGAAGCGAAGGCATTTTGGCCTCTTTAATAAAGAACTGTTTCACAGCCTCTTTAAAGGGCGCTTGTTCCCTGGCAAAGGAAGGACGGCTCTTGGCATTTTCCCTCAGGTAAAGATCATACATCAGCAGGTCGCGGTAAAGCTCCCTTTTTTCTTCCTCCCGTCCCTTCAGAACGGTTTCATTGATAAACCGGTATAGAATTTCATACCGCGCCAGTCGGCTGTGGCTGATCCCGGTAATCCGGTTCCCGTCATAGTAACCGGCCAGCCCCCGGTATAAATCAAAGGGCGTATCAAATTCCTTTACCAGCTCCTTCAGAACGTTTCTGAACTGCCCGCTGTTATAATGAACCTCCACCATCTCTTCCACGCCCTTAAGCCGTATGATATCATCGTAACCCAGCCATCTGGTGGAGAGCACCTCATAGGGAGGCTGTGATTTATAAAGCAGACCGTATTCCCCGGCCATTTCTTCCATATAAGAGCCCTTCAGTACCTTCAAAAAACCAAGCTGAAGCTGCTCCGGTTCCATTCGGTATACATCGTTAAATGACTTTCTGAAGCTTTCATATCCCTCATAGGGCAGCCCGGCGATTAAATCCAGGTGCTGATGGATATTCCTGAAACTGTTTACAGCATGCACATTGCGTTCCAGCTTTTCCAAATCCATCCTTCTCCTGATCTCGCGTATGGCTTCGGGGTTCGTCGTCTGGACTCCGATTTCAAGCTGGATCAGGCCGGGTCTCATCTGTTTCAGCAAAGCCAGTTCCTCCTCATCCAGAAGGTCAGCCGATATCTCAAAGTGAAAGTTCGTCACCCCGTTATCATGCTCCAGGATGAACTTCCAAATCTCCAACGCGTGGCTCTTCCTGCAGTTAAAGGTTCTGTCCACGAATTTCACCTGCGGGACACGCTTTTCCAGAAAAAAAGACAGTTCCTTCTTTACCATGTCCAAATCGCGGAAACGCACGGTTTTGTCGATTGAGGAAAGACAGTAAGAGCAGGAAAAGGGGCAGCCTCTGCTGCTCTCATAATAGATAATCCGATGCTCCAGCCCCTCAAGACTCCCATAGGAGAAAGGAATCCGGCTGAGCTCCATCAGCGGAGCCGGTGCGCCTGCCGATATTGTCCCGTCACTTTTTCTGAAAATAAATCCCGGCCTGTCCTTCAGCAGTTCCTCCAGGCGGGAATGGTTCCATCTCTTTCCTGCCTCTTTGCCTTCCATGAACGACATGCCGCAGCTTTCAACCAGCCGGAAGAATGTCTCTTCCCCTTCGCCGGCCATGACTCCCGTCACCTCCGGCAGCTCTCTGAGCATTTCTTCCCCGTTATATGACACCTCCGGTCCGCCGAGCCATATGGTAAGCTGCGGCATCACCTTTTTCAAATCCCTTACAAGTTCCTTTACATAAAGAATATTCCAGATATAGCAGGAAAATCCCGCTACATCTGGACTGCGTCTGTAAATATCCTGTAATACCAAATCCATCTGTTGGTTTATCGTATATTCCCCCATTTCAATCTGAATCCCCGGAAACGCTTCCCCCTGCGCCCTCCTGGTCTCAAGCTTTTCCTGAGCATATTTATTCAGGCTGTAGATTCCCAGATTGGAATGGATATATTTTGCATTGACTGCCGCCAGTAAAAATTTCATCTTATAATGAAACCTCTATCTTTCTTCCCGTTTGGTTATACTGGTAATATCTGACCCCGGCTGAATCCAGCATCCGTTTCGATGCACGCACCGACGGTGTTGCGCCGTATTTGTCGCTGTCGTATATCAGCGTCTTGATTCCGGCCTGAATGATGGCCTTCGCGCACTCATTGCAGGGGAACAGCGTTACATACAGCTTACTGCCCTCCAGGCTGCCGCCCCGGTAATTCAGGATCGCATTGAGTTCACTGTGTGTCGTATAAAAATATTTGGCATTGTATGGGTCCTCCGTCTCCAGCTCTTTTCCCCACGGAAATTCGTCGTCGGAGCATCCCTTCGGAAAGCCGTTATATCCCATGGACAATATCTTATTATCACCGCTGACGATACAGGCCCCCACCTGCGTGCTCGGATCTTTAGAGCGCATGGCTGAAAGCTTTGCCACTCCCATAAAGTACTCATCCCAGGTAATATAATCATTTCTCTTTTCAGACATATGGAGCCCTCCCCGTATCTTAACCTGTTTTTCTTCCACTGTAACCGTCCTCCTACACTTTTTGTATTCTATATCCGGCCGCTTTGCTCAGCCGGTTCATAATTGCCTGTCCCAGATGGTCCTCCGGAAATCCCTCCGAATAAATATACTGTGCGCCCAAATCGTCAAATTCGCGCAGAAGGGCATACAGATTATGTGCTACCGTCTCTTCCTTTGCCCGCTCCCCAATACTTCTCACAAGGCCTCCGCCATAGCATTCCCGCGTTTCATCGGTGCAGATGATCCCTACTTTATATCCTTCTTTCAGCTTTTCGGCCGCCAGCCTGTTGATTTCACAAACCACCTTTTCCTCTTCCCCTTCAACCAGGGTCAGATCGGCGTTTGGGGCATAGTGCCGGTATTTCATTCCGGGAGCTTTTGGCTTTAAGCCGGGGCTGACCGGCCCCAGGATAGCCGGATCAATCCGTACCTCTCCCACCGCCTCGTGAAGCATCTCCATAGTTACCGCGCCCGGCCTCAGCATAACCGGTATCTCCTCCGTCACATCGACGATCGTGGATTCCACGCCGATGCCCACAGGGCCGCCGTCCAGAATCATCTCAATCCGGCCGTTCATATCCTGAAAGACATGCTCCGCCCTGGTGGGGCTGGGACGTCCCGACGTATTGGCGCTCGGAGCCGCCACAGGTACGCCGGCCAGGCGGATCAGCTCCCTCGCCACCGGATCAGACGGCATCCTCACAGCCACCGTATCCAGTCCTCCCGTCGTCCCCAGGGGAACCAGATCACTTTTTGGAAAAATAAGTGTCATCGGTCCCGGCCAAAACGCTTTGGCCAGCTTTATTCCATTCTCCGGTATCCGGCTTACCAGGGGCCTGAGACCCTCAAAATCCGCCACATGGGCTATCAGGGGATTATCTGACGGCCTTCCTTTCGCCTCATATATCTTTCTGGCCGCCTTTTCATCCAGGGCATTGGCCCCCAGACCATACACCGTCTCTGTGGGAAAGGCAACCAGACCTCCGTTTTTTAATATTTCCGCCGCTTCCTCGAGGTATTTCTTCTCTTTTGCGGTAAAATTCCCTTCATCTGACACTTTTAATACTTTAGTATCCACTTCTGCGTCTTCTTTCTATATTAATGTATAATCGTAACAGTTCAGACAGTATGAGCTGTTATGTATAATCTTCATTTTCGTTTTTTATCATAGCACACGCCTGTGACCGGCGCAAGAGCTCTTTGAGCCTCTCACCAGATTCTCGTTATAGAGATTTAGTTAAGCAGGTGAGGACGCCGCCGGTACGGCCAGCGGACGGGGCGGTAGGGTGTGTGTATGAGTCTTTCGTCCCGGGGGAAGATTGTCGTGGTTTGGGGCTGCGGGCGAAGATAAGGTCTGCGGAGCACACTCCCGCTCTGTGAAATGCATCGCGCTGCTAAGCTCGGCAGGACCTCGCTAATCAGCGATGGATTTCAACGGCATCCGCAGACCTTATCTTCCCCTCCGCCCCAAGGCCAGGTTTTCGCCGGGACGAAAGACTCCGCCGGGGATATCGGCCCCGTCCGCTGGCCTGCGGCCGCTGATTGTCTCACGCGTTAAGTGCGGGGGCGGACCTTGTCGCGGCCACTCAGTGCTACCGTGTACGGGAAATACGATATGCCTTCATTGCGCCTTTATAAAAGGCGCTAGA
>Ga0129310_1001422_pt1 | contig 21078 bp, 19 predicted proteins | sample Go1ome_2_FD_94433 | JGI IMG/M metagenome (GOLD analysis project Ga0129310, IMG submission 94433) | Western lowland gorrila individual fecal microbial communities from Wisconsin, USA - Go1022A metagenome | ecosystem: Host-associated > Mammals > Digestive system > Large intestine > Fecal | place...
CGTAACATTAAACTTTGGTCGGGATAATGCGTTTAGGAGGCTTCTTATAGATGTATTTTATTACAACGAAAAGAATGTTGGAAGTGTGCTTTTCAGCACACCCCAACATTCAGTATAGAACCAGAATTTATGGCTGGATATTATCCGAATCCGGATTAGGATTAAGGGCCTTCTGCCCGCTTCCAAGGATAATATCAGGGGCGCCGGTCAGGTTCACGTTCCGGTTGACCTTGGCATCATATGTATCCGCCTTCATGATTTCTGCCAGGTCCACGCCTGTGGTTTCTTTCATGGATTCAAATAGCTTTGCCATGACCACAGGCACATTGCCGGCAATGGCCCCTACGCCGTTATCCGAATCACTGCCGCCTCCGATAATTGTAATCTTGTCAATCTGTGACAGAGGCTCTGCAATCTTCCCGGCGATGTCAGGAAGCACCTGAATCATCATCTCAGCCATGGCCGCCTTATTATACTTCTGATAAGCCTCAGCTTTTTTCTCCATACCTTCTGCCTCAGCCAGTGCCTTGGCACGGATAGCGGCAGCCTCAGCCTCGCCCTTGGCCCTGATACCTTCTGCCTCCTGGACCATGGAATACTTCTGTGCCTCAGCAATGGCCTTCTGCGCCTCAGCGTCTTTTTCACGCTCATACTGTTCCGCGTCAGCCTGGGCTTTCTTGGCCAGGGCCTCCTGCTCCTGCTCGTACTTCTTTGCTTCGGCCTCGCGCTGGCGCTTGGTCAGGCCGGCAGCGGCAGCCTGTTCAATGGCATACCGGTCCGCATCTGCTTTTTTGTTGATCTCAGCTTCCAATGCCTGCTGCTGCACCAGTACTTCCTGTTTACGCAGTTCGGCCTCGCGTTCAGCCCTGGCAATCTGGGCGTTGACCGTGGCGGTCTGGATGGTTTTCTGCTGTTCCTGTTTCTGAATCTCGTAGGCAGCGTCCGCCTCTGCTTTTTTTGTATCGGACGCCTTCTGCAGTTCGGCCTTCTTGATGGCCAGCTCGTTGTTCTTCTGGGCTATCTCGGTCTCGGCAGCCACCCTTGCGTCATTGGCGGCATTGTCCGCAGCGGCCTGGGCAATGGCAATATCACGTTCTGCCTCTGCCTTTGCGATGGATGCGTCCTTGCGGATTTTGGAGGTGTTATCCATACCAAGATCCTGGATGAGTCCGTGTTCATCCGTCACGTTCTGGATGTTGCAGGAAAGGATGTCAATACCCAGCTTCTCCATGTCCTTGGAAGCCTTAATCATAACCTGGTCAGAGAAGGAATCACGGTCCGTGTTAATGGCCCTCAGTGTAAGCGTACCGATAATCTCACGCATGTTGCCCTGAAGGGAGTCCTGCAGGTCGGCGGCAATGTTTGCCGGCTCTTTGTTCAGGAAGTTCCTCATAGCCAGCTTCATCCGTTCGTCGTCGTCAGCCACCCGTATCTTGGCAACCGCATCCACCATAACATTGATGAAATCGTTGGTTGGGATGTATTCATCGGTCTTGATATCCACTGTAATCTGTCCAAGGTACAGTTTATCCAGCTGCTCAAAAAACGGAATTTTGATGCCTGCCCGTCCTATGAGCACCCTTGGCTGCTTGCGCAGGCCGGAAATGATGTAGGCGTGGTCAGGCGGCGCCTTGACGTACCCCTGGGTAATGATGATGATGACCAGAATGACCGGGACAATAAATCCCAGTGAGGTGAGAATAAAGTCTAAATCGAACATAAGGACTCCTTTCTGCATATGAAAATTTTTTGTATTTGATAGGTACTATTGTAACATATGCTGGAAAATTAAGGAATAGAGGTTCTGAAAATCGACAGAATTTGTAGGATAATATTAATAAATTTTCTGATATATAAAGACAGAATAAATAAGTGTTGGGCTGTTTTTGAGATTGTTAAATATTAGATTGTATATTGACAAGTACAATGTCCTTGTGATATTATGGAAAAAATACAAAAAAAGTTAGAATATACAAAAATTTTTAGACACATTAATTTTTACCTGAAATCAAGACAGGGGGATGCGGTATGAAAATCAAAGGCGGACGCGGTCATTTACGATACCGCAGACGAGATAATTTTAAAAAGTCAGTAAAAGTTATACAGGGTCTTTTTGGCGGGAGTAACCGGTAAGGTTGCTCCCGCCTTAACTTTGTATAATTTTTCACAATACAATCCTCCGGACGCAATGGGGGGAACCTGCGGTGAGGGAGCCGACAGACAGACTGCAGCTGTCTGCCCGGCCAGCAGCGCAACGCTTTTAGAGGTGAGCCACTGCGCAAAACGGTCAAGGGACGGCCGTTTTCGTGCCAGTGGCATGTATTGCACACAAGCGCCGTATAACAGGCGGTAAGTGCTCATAACAAGGAGGAATGAAGTGATGGGTGAAAACACACATGCATGCTGCTGTGACCACAGTGAAGAAGCGCTGTTAAAGCGGATTGGCGAGTTGGCGGCAGAGTACAGGGGGAAAGAGGGAAGTCTGATACAGGTCCTTCATATGGCGCAGGGAATATATGGTTATCTGCCTCTGGAGGTCCAGAAGGTCATAGCAGACGCTCTGGATATCAGTCTGGCAGAGGTATCGGGGGTAGTGACGTTTTATTCTTTCTTTTCTACCCAGCCCAGAGGAGAACACACCATACGTGTCTGTTTGGGGACGGCCTGCTATGTAAGGGGCGGGAAGAAAATCGTAGAGCGGTTAAAGGAACTGCTGGATGTGGAAATAGGTGAGACCACGGCGGACAGAAGGTTTACCTTTGAGGTGGCCAGATGTATCGGGGCCTGCGGTCTGGCTCCGGCCATGTCAATTGACGACCAGGTTTACAAACAGGTAAATCCTGACAAACTGGAACAGATTCTGGAACGCTACTATGAAGAGGAGGGGCAGGAGTAATGGATGCAGTAAAAAACCGTGATGATTTATTAAGCATAAAAGAAGAATATCTGAGACGGCAAAAGTCCTACCGGCGTCAGGTGCTGGTGTGCGGCGGAGCAGGGTGCATATCCTCTAACTGCGGGGAAGTAAGGGATGCGCTTATAAAGTCAGTGAGTACATATAAGCTAGATGATGAGGTTAAGGTCATGGTCACCGGATGTATGGGTACATGCGCCATGGGTCCCGTCATCCTGGTTGAGCCGGAGGGAATCTTCTACACAAAGATGAATCCTGAAAAGGCAGAGGACGTGGTGGCCAGGCATCTTCTGAAGGATGAGGTGTGCGAGGAATATACATATTTTGACGAGGACGAGGGAGTCCATGTGCCGAGGATGGAGGATATTCCGTTCTTCAAGGGCCAGGTACGTGTGGCGCTGAGAAACTGCGGACACATGGAGTATGCTTCCCTGGAGGCATACATATCCAGGGACGGATACGGCGCCCTGGCAAGAGCACTGTCGGAGATGACGCCGGCCCAGGTGGTGGAAGAGATGAAGGCTGCCGGCCTCAGAGGGCGCGGCGGCGCCGGATTCCCTACCGGAGTGAAGTGGGAAGCAGGTATGAAGGCTGTGTCTGAGGACGGACGCAAATTCATGGTCTGCAATGCGGATGAGGGGGATCCCGGCGCATTTATGGACAGAAGCATCCTGGAGGGCGACCCGCACAGCATTATCGAGGGCATGATGTTAGGAGGATATGCCATAGGAGCCTCCAAGGGTTATGTATATGTGAGGGCAGAGTATCCCATAGCAGTGGAGCGGCTGGGCAATGCCATTGACCAGGCCAGGAAAGCGGGCATTCTGGGAGAGAATGTGATGGGAAGCGGTTTTTCCTTTGACCTGGAAATCCGTATCGGCGCAGGCGCCTTTGTCTGCGGCGAGGAAACCTCCCTTCTGGCGTCCATCGAGGGAAAAAGGGGAGAGCCAAGGCAGAAGCCGCCGTTCCCCTTTGAAAAGGGCTTGTTTGAAAGTCCCACCATCATTAACAATGTGGAAACCCTGGCAAATGCAGCGCCCATTATTCTGAACGGCTCACAGTGGTACAGGGGATTCGGCACGGAAAAGAGCGCGGGCACAAAGGTATTTGCCCTGGCGGGAGATATTGTCAATGCAGGTATTATCGAGGTTCCCATGGGTACGATTCTGGGAGATATCATATACAAGATTGGCGGCGGAATCATTGGGGGCAAAAAATTCAAGGCCATTCAGTCCGGCGGTCCCTCCGGCGGATGTCTGACCAAGACACATCTGAACACGCCTGTGGATTATGAATCCCTGTCCAGCCTGGGGGCAATCATGGGTTCCGGCGGACTCATTGTCATGAATGAGGATACCTGTATGGTGGATACAGCGCGGTATTTCATGGACTTTATCTGCGATGAATCCTGCGGTAAATGCCTTCCCTGCCGCAACGGCACCAGAAGAATGCTGGAAATACTGGAGCGCATCACCGAGGGAAAGGGGCAGCCTGAGGACCTGGAGCTTCTGGAGGAGCTGGCCGGAACCATTCAGCAGACAGCCATGTGCGGCCTGGGACAGACAGCGCCCAATCCTGTCCTGTCCACCCTTAAATATTTCCGCAGCGAATACGAGGCCCACATCTATGAGAAGCATTGCAGCGCAGGCGTCTGCGCCGAGCTTCAGACCTCACCCTGCCGCAATGCATGTCCTGCCAATGTATTTATACCCGGATATATGTCCCTGCTGGCAGCCGGCAGAACAGAGGACGCGTACCGCCTGATTCGGCAGGATAACCCGTTCCCGGCAGTGTGCGGACGTGTCTGTACCCATCCATGCGAGGACCATTGCCGGCGCGCCCAGGTGGATGAGCCTCTGGCTATCTGCAGCGTGAAGCGTTTCATCGGAGATTATGCGCTGCGGGATGAGTACAATGTACCTCTGGTTGAACCCAGACCGGCTACCGGAAAACGTATATCCGTTATCGGAGCAGGTCCTTCAGGCCTTACATGCGCTTACTATCTGGCGAATATGGGCCATGAGGTACATGTGTATGAGTCAGAATCTGTGGCAGGGGGCGTTCTGTACTGGGGCATTCCGGAGTACCGTCTGCCAAAGGCCGTGCTGCAGAAGGAGATTCATGCCATTGAGAGGAGCGGTGTGCAGATTCACCTGAATACCAGGATAGGATCTGACATTACCTTTGAGGATATGAAGAAACAGTCGGATGCAGTGTACATTGCTTCCGGAACCCAGGTATCCAGGCTGCTTGATGTGCCGGGAGAGGACCTTAAGGGCGTGGAAAGCGGGCTTGGATTCTTAAAGCGCATCGGCCTTAAGAAGGATATGTCCGTGCCCAACAAGCTGGTGGTAATCGGCGGCGGCAGCACGGCCATGGACGTGGCCAGGACCGCGGTGCGTCTGGGAACCTCAGAAGTAACTGTAATTTACCGCAGGTCTGAGAAGGAGATGCCTGCCGGAAAGGATGAAATCATCGAGGCCAGGGAAGAAGGCGTGAAGCTGATCGCCATGGCGTCACCGGTGGAATTTCTGGGAGCAGAAGGTAAGGTGACAGGCATTCATCTGGTCCGCAGGAAAGAGACTGATTATGGAAGCGACGGGCGCAGGCGCACGGCCCATATTCCGGATTCTGACTTTTTCCTGGAGTGCGACGGCATCGTTACAGCCATCAACCAGGATGTGGATCATCAGGTTTACCGCACCACTCATGTGGAGGTGGCTAAGAACGGTAAGCTGGATATCGGCAGGTTTACATCTGAGACAGGAGAGTCAGGCGTGTTTGCAGGAGGCGATGTAAGTCCATGGGGCGCCAATGTTGTGATTCACGCCATTGCGGACGGCAAGAAAGCTGCCATGAAGATTGATCAGTACCTTGGAGGCAAGGGCGAGCTGAATATGGGCGAGTGGTTTGATATACCTGAGATAGCGGATATTGAAGTCAATGAACCTCATAAGCGTTTCCCGACCAGGTGTCTGTCTGTGGAGGAGCGCAAGGACAATTTCAGGGAAGTGAACTGCGGATTCCACAAGCTGGATGCCATGGGCGAGGCTCTCAGGTGCCTGCACTGCGACAGGAGATAGGAGGTAGATTATGATACATGTAACGATAAATGGAAAACCGGTGGAGGTTTCAGAGGGCTCCACCATTATGGAAGCGGCTGAGACAGTGGGAATCAGGATTCCCAGTCTGTGCCATATGAAGAATGTCCATCAGTACGGCTCCTGCCGTATCTGTGTTGTGGAAGTGGAGGGAATGAAGAACCTTCAGGCCTCCTGCATGGCTAAGGTAAGGGAGGGAATGGTCATAAGAACCCATTCTCCCAAGGTGCTGGCTGCCAGAAAGGTACTGTATGAGCTGCTGCTGTCCAATCATCCAAAGGATTGTCTCAACTGCAGCAGGAATACTAACTGTGAGCTTCAGGAGCTGGGCTATGAGCTGGGAGTCAGCGAGAGCCGGTTTGAGGGAGCCATGACCAAGCCCATGGTGGATATTTCCCCGTCCATCACAAGGGATACCAGCAAATGCGTTCTCTGCCGGAGGTGTGTCACTGTGTGTACCCAGATTCAGAAGGTGGGAGCGATCCAGGCCCAGAACCGCGGATTTGATACGGTGGTAAGCCCGGCCATGGGGCTGCCTCTTAACTCCACAGCCTGCGCCATGTGCGGCCAGTGTACTGTGGTCTGCCCCACCGGAGCCTTGAAGGAGACAGACGGCCTTGCACCGGTGTGGCGGGCGCTGGCTGACCCTGAAAAGAGAGTGGTGGTCCAGGTGGCCCCGGCAGTGAGGGCTGCCCTGGGTGAAGAGTTCGGCCTGCCGGTGGGAACCCCTGTCACCGGGAAAATGGCAACGGCTCTTCACGAAATCGGGTTTGACGATGTGTTTGACACCCTGTTTTCCGCCGACCTTACTATATTGGAGGAGGGAACTGAACTTTTAGGCCGCCTGAACGCAGCTCTGAAGGGGGATGAGTCCCAAAAGGAAAAGGCGGTACTTCCTATGATTACCAGCTGTTCTCCTGGCTGGATCAAGCATATTGAGCATCAGTTCCCGGAGGAGTTAGACCATCTGTCCACCTGCAAGAGTCCCCATACCATGCTGGGCGCCGTGGTGAAATCCTTCTATGCAGAGCGCACCGCAATCGCGCCGGAAAACATGTTTGTGGTATCTGTCATGCCCTGTACAGCCAAGAAGTATGAAATACAGCGCCCGGAAATGGAAGTGGACGGCAACCGCGATGTGGACGCCGTACTGACCACCAGGGAGCTGGCCCGTATGATTAAGACGGCAGGCATTGATTTTGTGAATCTTCCGGAGGGTGAGTTTGACGCGCCTCTGGGACTGGGAACAGGAGCAACTGATATATTTGGCGTAACCGGAGGCGTTATGGAAGCAGCCCTGCGTACGGTATACGAAGTGGTGACCGGAAAGGAACTTCCCTTTGACAAGCTGCATGTGGCGCCTATAGTGGGATTGGAGCAGGTAAAGACAGCCTCCATCACAATTGAGGATACGCTTCCTGCATACGAACATTTAAAGGGAGTAACTGTGAATGTGGCGGTAACCAGCGGACTGGAAGGCGCCTCCATGCTTATGGATGAGGTGGCGGCAGGCACATCGCCCTATCATTTCATAGAGGTAATGGGATGTCCGGGAGGCTGCATAAACGGCGGCGGACAGCCAAGATGCACGGAAGAGAATTACCGTGAAAAACGTTCAAACGCTCTCTACAGTGAGGATGAGCGCAAGGTGCTGCGCAAATCCCATGAGAACCCTGATCTGATGAAGCTCTACAGCGAATATCTGGGTGAACCCAATGGACATTTGTCCCATCATCTGCTGCATACCCACTATGTGAAGCGGGGAAAATATAACCAGCTGGTTTAGCGGATGAATGGCCGGAGGGAAGGATTGGACTTTGAGGTTGGAGTTTAAGTAAGGAGCAGCCTGCGGCCGGGAAACCATGTGATTCATTTCCCGGCCGCTGCTGTTTGGAAATGAAGTTTTTTGCGGCTGGGGGTATGGATGAGTTTCTACTTTGAGCTTGCAAAAGGCACCCCCACATGCTATATTAAAAAAACCAGACACGGGGCGCGAACGCATATAAGGGACCGCCGCCATAATTGTATAAGAATAAAAATCTAAGTTCTGATAACAGAATTCTGCAAAAATCAAATTACGTAGTATCTATGTAAAAATCTTCCCGCTGTACCGGGTGTGAAATCCAACGAATCAAGTAAAATAAGTAACTATAAATTGTATGATATCAGGCAGGGCGTCCTTGTCTGGCAGGGTGACATTAAGTATAATGGAGGTAGGTTCCTGTATGGTTTGCCGGAACAGGAGGCTGTATGGGTGGATCATGAATACATCTGGAATTTGAGAGTGACAGCATAACGGAACGTGATTTGCGGCGTTTTCGTGAGTACGAGGCATATATAGGCATGATTTACAATGTGCCGGTTGCAACATTAGCACTGTGTACATCAAATGTAAAGGTGCTGAAACGGGAACGGATGAACGGAAACAGCATATACCGCATTGAGCCCATACGTCTGAAGGACGGGCGTGCAGATAAAGTATTCCAAAAATTAGAGCGAAAAATCAGAAAGAAAAAACGGCTGAAACGCTGCGATGTATTTTCGCTTCTTTTGACGCCTTTGATGTCAGGCACTATGGAAATCAGCGAACGCATCTGCCGCGGCATGGATATACTGGAGAGTCCGGGATTGGATATGAAGGAAGAGGACGTCAAGAGAATGCAGTCCGTGCTGTACGCATTGGCAGTTAAATTTTTGGATCGGAACCAGCTAATGGATGTAAAGGAGAAGATAGGAATGACAATACTGGGACAGATGCTTTTTGAGGATGGAGAGAAAAAAGGAATGGAGCGGGGCGAGGAACAAGGAATACAGCGACAAGATGTTTAAAAGCCTGGGAGTCTGATGGGCTGCGGGCAGGGGACATCGGATGGGATATTTAGTGGAGGCGTTTGAAGCAGGAAGTGTTCTGACATATGACAGGATGCACTATGCATCAGAGTGCAGTGCAAAACAGAACGCAGAGTAAAACGGAGTGCAGAGTAAAACAGAGCGCAGAACAAAACAGCGGACCCGGGACATAATCCCGGAGTCCGCTGTTCGCATATATAGGACTCATAAAAACTGATAGAAATTAATTATGCTCAAAATGCGTCCCATTTTTCAGCACATCGATCTGTTCCTTTCTGAATTGCTCGGCCAGCTGCAGGGAGTTGATGATTTTATTGTACTGTTCATTGCAGCGGTCGGCGGCCATGCGCAGGGACAGCAGCATTTTCCGGCAGGAGCTTTGGGCGGGGGAACCTTCACTGCGTTTGTTTGCCACGGAGCTGCGCGGTGACTGTAAGGATGCCCATTCTGATTCTGTCAGCGTGGTGTCATGGCCCAGATGCTGTTTGCTGCTTTTGTTGAGCTGCTTTAAGGTGATTTTGCTGCTGGGATTATCACCCTGGGCCCGGACGGCTGAGGCGATGATATTGTGGGCGCTGCGGAACGGTATGCGGTCCTTTTGCACCAGAAAATCCGCCATATCCGTCAATATGGAGTCATTCATGCTGGCTGTAAATTCCATCCGGTCGTAGTGGAAGGTGATGTCCTGCAGGGTTCCGATGGACAATTCCAGCATTCCGGTGACCTGTTCCACCGCATCCCAGAATGGGGGCATACATTCAAAAAGGTCCCTGCAATGACCATAGCTGGTTCCCTTCAGGCACATTGCAATATCCAGATAAGTGCTGGTCAGGTGGGAGGATTTGCTCTTTATGTGTTCGATTGACAGAGGATTTTTTTTCTGGGGCATGATGCTGCTGCAGCAGGAATAAGCATCGGAAAAGCTTACATAGTTAAATTCTGCTGTGGACCAGAGGTACAAATCCTGGGCAAAGCGCGACAGGGTGGATCCCAGGGTGGAAAAATCAGCGGCAAGCTCCAAAAGATAATCCCTGGTGGCCACCGCGTCCAGCGTGTTGGTTATAATGCCGTCAAAGCCCAGAAGCTGGGCGGTGTATTCACGGTTGATGGGAAAGGAAGTTCCGGCCATGGCACAGGCTCCAAGGGGGGAACGGTTCAGGTTCTGGTAAGCAGACAGCAGCCTGTCCATATCCCGCACCAGGGCTTCTGCTATAGCCAGGAAATAATGGTCCAGGGTTATGGGCTGGGCCGGCATGCAGTGGGTATACCCTGTGATGATACGTCCCTGATTTTCTTCGGCAAGAGCCAGCAAGCGGCGTATCAGTGCCAGAAGCCGCTCGTAAACCGCAAGCATGCTGTCACGGATGCTCATTCGCATTACAGTTGGAGTCATATCGTTGCGGCTTCTGCCGGTATATATTTTTCCGGCCAGATCGATTCCCAGATGGGAAATCAGATATTGTTCAAAATTTAAGAAATAATCCTCGTTAAGCGGATTAAAGCCAATGGTCTGGGGATGCATATCCATCAGGGGGACAATGAAATCCAGGGCATTTTTTCCGTCTTCCTGGGATATCAGCTTTTGCTCGCACAGCATCAGTATATGGCTGATGTGGGTCAGCAGAAGGTTCTGGTAGGAATGCTCCATGTCATCCTGAAGAATGGGCATATAAATATATTTGCACACAGAATCACTGGGCTGCGTGGAAAGTCTGTTCCTGGAATAAGCGGGCTGTGTGACGTATGTGCCCGAACCCTGTTTGCGCATTAAAAGGCCGCCCTCTACCATTTTATTTACAGCCTGGCGTATGGTAGTGCGGCTGACCCCAAAATACTGGCATAATTCTGTTTCTGTGGGAAGCTTAAATCCAGAAGGCCACTCACCTGATTCGATTTTTGTCCGGATATAAGTCTCTACCTGATAGTAAAGAGAAACTCCTTTTTGATTAAAAGAGGTATTGGACAAGGGGATAACCTCCCTTCATAGGTAATATTTTGAATATTATATCATTGATTTGAATGCGTTTCAAGCAATATCAGGTTTTTGGACTGTTTGTATGTCTGAATACATATCTAAATAGATATATATTTCGGGGCGTAAGAAGAAAAGTAATTTGCTGTAAATTGCTGCTAAAAATACGATGGGGAGGGGGATAATCCTGCAATTATCGGTATAACTTAACAATTAATCAAAAAAATATCGTTATATAGTTGACAATATTAGACATATCATATAGAATATAGGTATCGTAAATGATATGAATTTACATTATTCAAAAAAACTATAAGAGGAGGAAATGTATGAAGAAGCTGGGAAAAACACTGATCCAAGTGCAGTATGGCGCGTCAATTGTGGCTGCTCTCATGTTATTGCTCATGATAGGCTACGAGGTATTCGCGCGATACGTACTGAAATCATCACTGATGGGCATTGAGGAATTGATGTTATTTCCTATTATATGGCTTTACATGCTGGGCGGCGCCAATGCTTCCTATGAGAAAAGCCATATTGAGTGTGGAATCCTGACCCTTTATATCAAGAAGGAACGCTCAAAACTGATTTTTGATGCAATCAAACGTACATTGTGTATCATTATTCTTGCCTGGATTTGTTACTGGGGATTCTATTTCTTTTCCTATTCCCTGAAAACCTGGAAGCTGGCTGACATTACATACGCCCCTCTGTTTTTTGCGAATATAGCGCTTACCGTAGGATTTGTGCTGATGTTTATTTATGCGGTAAGGGATGTATATATGGCCTACCGGGCTTTGATTGGTCAAATGAAAAACAAGGATGAAGCAAGGGAAGGAGGTGAAAACCTATGACTTCTCTGTCAATCATACTTATGGATGTAATATTGCTGGTTTTTCTTCTGATGCTGAGCATCCCCCTTCCGGTCTGCTTTGCCGGCGCATTGCTGTTTTTGAGCCTCTTTGGCGACGTATCCATGAAGACCATGCTGATTTGGGTATTTTCCCAGTCCACGGGAACCGTGCTCCTGGCCAGTCCCCTATTCATCCTGGCAGGAACGTATATGGGCGGCAGCGGGATAGCAAAACGCTTGCTGGACTGTGTAGACGCATTTGTGGGTCACATCAAATCCGGCCTGGGCGTGGTGGCTGTTCTTGTGTGCGCCATTATGGGAGCCATATCAGGAAGCGGATTTACGGGCGTGGCAGCTACCGGCCCCATCATGATTCCTAAGATGGAAGAACAGGGCTACCCCAGGGGATATGCGACAGCACTGGTAACTGTATCCTCTGTTCTGGGGCTTCTGATTCCTCCCAGCGTTGTTATGATTATGTTTGGATGGGTGACGGAATGCTCGATTCTTGCCTGCTTTTTATCCACTCTTGGTCCAGGGCTTATCATTACGGCGTTATTTTGCATCATACATGTATTCTGGAGCCGCCAGTTTGATTTGAAAGTAACGGAAAAGAAACCTTTTGGGGAATTTGCGTCAAACGCCGGAAAAATGACCTTTAAGGCTGTACCGGCCCTTATTATGCCCCTCATCATACTGGGAGGAATTTATGGGGGTGTCTTTACTCCCACCGAGGCGGCAGCCATGGCAGCCATCTATTCCATTCCCATTGGATTGTGGGTGTATAAGGCCTGCACATTTAAGGGGTTCCTGGCAATGACAAAAGAGGCTACCAGTACAGTTGGATCCATTATGGTCATGATTGTATGCTGCCTGATGCTGAGCCGCGTGTTTACCGTGTATCGTGTCCCTGAGCTGGTTTTAGAACTTCTGATGAGCATTACCACCAATAAATATATACTGCTGTTCATCATTGACATCTTTCTGTTTATTGTAGGAATGATAGTAAATGACACCACGGGCGTTTTGATATGCGCGCCCCTGCTTATGCCTGTTATGAATCAGCTGGGAATCAGCCCCATTCACTTTGCCTCTATTATGGGTGTGAATCTTGCCATGGGCGGAGTTACGCCCCCATACGCAAGTATCCTTTATCTGGGAATGAGGATAGGAAAGGCTGAATTCCATGAGATTCTGAAGCCCACCATGACATTTTTGATACTGGGGTATGTACCCATTGTATTTCTCGTCACCTATTGGCCGGATTTGGCCCTTGCGATTCCGAGAATGGCTGGTTTTGCTGTATAAGAAAATGATTTCTTACCATAAAAAAGGAGAATACTATGAAAAATATTAAAAGAGGACTTTCTATAGCGATTGTTGCGGCAATGGTATTAGGCATGACAGCATGCGGCGGTTCCGGCAAGACGGAAAGCGCGGGCAAGGCCGCTGAGAAAAAATCATTTTCATTGAAACTCAGCCACTACCGGGCAGAGGGGTCACCGGCGGATATCAATGCCAAGGAATTTGCGGATAACGTTAAGGCGGCTGACGATTCCCTGGAGGTGGTGGTATATCCCGCTGCGCAGCTGGGAGATTATACAGCAGTCCAGGAGCTGGTAAGTGTGGGAGATGTGGAGATGCAGATGGCCACCCTCAGCTCCACTGTGGATAAATACCTGGGAATCACAAGTGCTCCCTATATATGCGCTACCTGGGATGAAGCAAAGGCAATTTTCAGCCGTGACAGTGATTTTACGGAAACCATCCGGACACATCTGGAAGATCAGAACATTAAACTGCTGTCAGTTTATCCTCTGTACTTTGGCGGCGCAATCCTGAATAAGGAACCAAATCAGCCGGCAAATCTGGATGTAAGGGAGGGATATAAGGTCCGCTGCCAGACCATGAAGGGCGCGGAACTGGTGACAAACATGCTGGGCTACAATGCAACCCCAATGGCCCTTAACGACTGCTTTACCGCCCTGCAGACCGGGGTCATTGACGGAATGATTGGATCCGGAGCAGAAGGATATTACAGCAGCTACCGGGATGTGGCGACCTATTATCTGCCATACAATGATCATTTTGAGGTTTGGTACCTGTATATCAATCTGGACAAATGGAATGAGATGACAACCGAGCAGCAGGACGCTTTGCAGACCGCGGCCAATAAACTCGAAGATGACAGGTGGGAGGTAGCGCCCAAGGAAACCGCGGAGTATGAGAAGAAACTGGAAGACTATGGCGTCAAGATTATTGAATTTACAGATGATGAGCTTCAGAATTTCTATAACAAATGCTGGGAGTCTGTATGGCCTGAACTGACTGAATTATATGGGGAAGACGCTGTGGAGCTTGTGAAAAATCTGAAGGCAGAAGCCAAATAACGCTGTTTACAAGGAGGAACCAGACATGGGTCACCCATTCCGTTGTATTACCAATAATCCAATGCTTATAGATCGCGGTTTCACAGACCTGGAGTATTACGAGACAGATGTGTTGGAACTGTTCAGAGTGGTTTTTCAGAAGGTGAATTGCGGATACCGTCTTCTTACGCATCCGCTGACAGGAAGCATCCGGCCGGATATCACACCCTATAAGACGGTTCTGATGTCGGGGACGGCGGGGACCATTGATATGGAATCAGTGACCCTGATTGGGAAGGCCATTCGCTATGCTGAGGATTTGTACAGGCTGAGGGATATACCTGTTTACAAAAAATGGGGAAAGGCAGCCCGGGAAGACTTTCAGCTCATTGATTTATCCATCATTGAGCGGGCGCTGGAAGTGGAGGAAATGGGCAAATAAACTGATATTGGAGGAAACATAATGAAACTGACACTGAATAAATTTCATGTGCAGGACATACAATTTGCAGAAGCAAGCAGCTTTTGCAGCGGTGTCTTATACATAAATAAAGCAGAATTGGCTGAGTATCTCATGGAAGATACCAATATCTGCAGTGTGGATTTTGATATAGCAAGGCCAGGGGAGTCTGTGAGAATCGTTCCCATCAAGGATGTGGTTCAGCCCCGCTTCAAGCAGAGCGGCTCAGGACAGGTATTTCCCGGATTTGTAGGAGATGTGGAAACGGTTGGAAATGGGGAAACGAATGTGCTGGAAGATTGCGCGGTTGCCACCTCAGGAAAAATTGTGGCATTCCAGGAAGGCATCATTGATATGTCCGGGCCGGGAGCGGAATTTAACAGTTTTTCAAAGATGAACATACTGGTACCGCTGATATACCCGGTGGAAGGCCTGGACAAGCATACCCACGAAGCCACGGTCCGCATCGCAGGTCTTAAGACGGCTGCGTATATGGCTAAGACAACCCTGGGGCTGGAACCGGATGAGAAGGAAGTATTTGAACATGAGAGCATACTGGAAATGGGACAGAAGTATCCGCATCTGCCCAAGGTTGTATATGTGGACATGGTACAGTGCCAGGGATTGATGCATGATACGTATGTATATGGCCTCAATGTGAAAGGAATCCTTTCCACTATGATTGGTCCCCTGGAGGTGCTGGATGGAGCTATTATAAGCGGAAACTGCGCTGCTCCCGGACATAAGAATGCCACCATCCATCATGAGAATAATCCCATCATACTGGATTTGCTGCGCAGGCATGGGAAGGAGCTGTGCTTTGTGGGCGTTCTGCTGAGCAATGAGAGCGCCATGCTGAAAGAAAAGAAACGGGCGGCGTATTATACCAGCAGCCTGTCCCAACTGTTAGGCGTGGATGGTGTGATTGTCAGCGAGGAAGGCGGCGGTAATCCTGAAACAGATTTGATGTTCAACTGCAGACTCCATGAGAATAAGGGAATCAAGACCGTTTTGGTTACGGATGAGTACTGCGGGCGTGACGGAGCATCCCAGGGACTGGCGGATGTGACCCCGGAGGCAGATGCTGTGGTAACAAATGGAAACGGCAATCAGTTTGTGGTACTGCCAAAGATGGAACGGGTGATTGGAGATATAGAGACTGTCCGCATCATCACAGGAGGAAATGTGGACAGCATTGGTGAGGACGGAACTGTTTCGGTGGAGATTGCGGCTATCATGGGCTCATGCTGCGAGATGGGCTATGAGCATATGACAACACGTTTGCGGTAGAGGAGAAACCATATGAAGAGAATTGTACATTATCTGAATCAGTTTTATGGTCAGATTGGCGGAGAGGAGTTTGCCGATCAGGAACCAATCCTGCGGGAAGGCATTGTGGGACCTGGCACAGGTCTGCAGGCTGTTCTGGGGGAAAAGGCTGAGATTGTGGCCACTATTATCTGCGGGGACAACTATTTTGCGGATCACCAGGAAGACGCACTGGAAACAATACTGACCATGACAGAGGGACTGGCGCCGGATATGTTTATAGCGGGTCCGGGGTTCAATGCGGGGCGCTATGGCCTGGCCTGCGCAACTATCTGCGCTGAGGTTAAGAAACGCCTTTCCATTCCGGTTCTGACCGCATTGTACCCGGAGAATCCGGGGGCTGAAATGTTTTGCAGTAAGATATATATTGTGGAAACATCCATCTCTGCCGCAGGTATGCGTCAGGCGCTGCCTGTCATGGGAACGCTGGCGGAAAAACTGCTTGAAGGCGGGGAAATCGGATTTCCAGAGGAAGAGGGATATATTGCCCAGGGATTCCGTGTGAATGTGCATACAAAAAAGAACGGAGCAGAGCGGGCAGTGGACATGATGATCAAGAAGCTGCGGGGGGAACCGTATGTCACCGAGCTTCCCATGCCTGTATTTGACCGTGTAAAGCCTGCCCCTGCTGTGAAAGATATGGCTCATGCAAGGATTGCGCTGATTACATCCGGCGGCATTGTACCTCAGGGAAATCCGGACCATATCCCGTCCGCCAATGCCGGCATATATGGCATCTACGACATAGAGAACCTGGACCGTCTGACCAGTGAAGGCTTCATGACTGTCCATGGGGGATATGATCCGGTATATGCAACAGAGGATCCCAACCGTGTCCTGCCCCTGGATGTATGCAGGGAGATTGAGCGGGACGGGGGAATCGGGGAACTCTACGGACGCTACTACAGTACGGTTGGCAATACCACTGCGGTCAGCAGCGCCAAGAGATTTGCTGAGGAGATTGCCCAGGATATGATACGTAATGAAGTGCAGGCGGCAATCCTCACATCCAACTGAGGGACCTGTACTCGTTGCGGCGCAACGATGGCTAAGACAATAGAGAGTTTTGGAATTCCGGTTGTACATATCTGTTCCATTGTACCCATCTCCATGGCAGTAGGAGCAAACAGAATCATACCCGCAGTGGGAATTCCTTATCCTGTGGGAAATCCGGGCCTTCCAAAAGAGGATGAGCTTCAGGTGAGGAGGCGCATTGTTAAAAAGGCGCTGGAAGCATTGTCCACGGATATTGAAGAGCAGACGGTATTTGAATGAGCAGGAAGCATATGAACCATTGGCTGAAGAGTGAGACGTTGAGACGCTGCCTGTTTCCCCTGGCATTTGTGTGCATCTTCATTGTGTGGAGACTGGCGGAACACGGTGTACGGAGTGTATGGGTTTACCTGCTTCTGACGGTTGGCGTCATATGCCTGGCTCTGGACCGCGTATTTAAGCCCTGGGAGCATGACAGAATGAGAAAACGGCAGGAGCGAGACCGTGGTTTAGAAGACAATAGCATAAAAAAACAGGGGTTGAATCAGTGATTCAGCCGGAAGCGGATGCAGGAATGGCCATTGCATCCGCTTCTTTTATTCTGCGCCCAGGCTTTGTTCTGCCAATATTTTGTTCTGCCTGAATTCTGTACCCGTTATTTTCCCTCGTTTTTTCCTTTATGCAGCGGAAAAATCAAATTTTATCTTTTTATCCCGACTTGCTATAATGAGTTCATAAAAGACAGGAGGGATTAAACGTGAACGATTTTTTATGGGGAGGAGCAACGGCCTCCTACCAATGCGAGGGAGGCTGGCAGGAAGGCGGAAGAGTGGAATCCATGTGGGATGTGTATTTGCACGAAAACCATCTGGAAAACGGGGACGTGGCCAGCGACCATTACCACCGCTTCAGGGAAGACATCCGCATGATGAAGGAAGGGGGACAGAACAGCTACCGCTTTTCACTGGCCTGGCCCAGAATTATCAAAAACAGGGAAGGGGAAGTGAACCAGGAGGGCGTTGATTTTTACAACCGGCTCATTGATGCCTGTCTGGAATATGGAATCACACCCATGGTAACTATTTTTCACTGGGACCTGCCACAATACCTGGAGGAAAAGGGCGGATGGCTGAACCGTGATACGTGTGTGGCCTACACCCACTATGCGAAGGTATGCTTTGAACGGTTTGGGGACCGGGTAAAGCTGTGGGCAACCTTTAATGAACCAAGATATTATACCAACAGCGGTTATCTGATTGGCAATTATCCTCCGGGACATCAGGACATCCAGGAGACTGTCACTGCGTCCTACTATATGATGCTGGCCTCGGCCATGGCTGTGGAGGCGTTCAGGACGGGCGAATATGACGGACAGATTGGAATTGTGCACAGCTTTTCTCCTGTCTATACCACGGACACAAGCGTGGAATCAGCCATAGCCAGGAGATTTGCCGATAATTTCTATAATAACTGGATATTGGATACGGCAGCCATTGGGGAGATTCCGGGAGATTTGCTGGGAGAGCTTAAAAAGACCTGCGACCTGTCCATGATGACTCCGGAGGACTTGGCTGTCATCCGCCGGAACAGGGTGGACTATCTTGGGCTGAACTACTATGCCAGGGTCATGGTGAAACCTTATGAGAGCGGGGAGACAACCCTGATTGTCAATAACCAGGGAAAGAAGGCAAAGGGAACCTCGCAGACCATTATTAAGGGCTGGTTTGAGCAGGTACGGCCGGAGAGCAGCCGCTATACTGAGTGGGATACTGAGATATTTCCTGAGGGGCTGTATGAGGGAATACGACAGGTATGGAATAAATACCATCTGCCCATCTATATCACGGAAAATGGTATCGGACTCTATGAGGACACATCAGTGAACCAGGTGGAGGATGATGACAGGATTGAGTTTATGGACATGCATATTGCGGCGGTGTTAAAAGCCAAAGAGGGAGGCTGTGATGTGCGGGGGTACTATGCCTGGTCGCCGTTTGATTTGTATTCCTGGAAAAACGGAACTGAGAAGCGCTATGGCCTGGTTGCCATTGATTATGAAAACGGCCTGGAGCGGAGACCGAAAAAAAGCTATTACTGGTACAAGGATGTAATTGAAACGGATGGAAAACATATCACAGGAAAATAATGGGGGAGTGTTATATGAATATACAGAGTATGAGCGTTTCAATGGAAAAATATGTTATGCCTCTTGCCAACAAGCTGGGGAATGAGATACACCTGCGGGCAATCCGGGACGCCTTTATGTCCCTTCTGCCCATCACCTTTACAGGAGGTATTGCAGCTGTACTGAGCTCTGCTCCCTCCGTGGACGCGGCCGGAACAGGAATCACCCTGGCCTGGGCTAGGTTTGTGGAGAGCAACAGCATGATTTTCTCCTGGATTAACGCACTGACCTTGGGGGCCATGTCCCTTTATATCTGCATCGGAATCATTCATTTCCTGTGCAAGAGCCGGAAGATAGAGTCGTTTCTGCCTATTCTTTTAGGTGTCTGCGGCTTTCTGATGCTTATTGTGGAGCCCATGTCCCTGGGATGGGATGGAAAAATGGCGGAGCTGTCCTATATGGACGGCAAGGGATTGATTCCGGCCATGTTCATATCTATTCTGACCGCGGATTTATATTGTTACATGAGAAAACGGGATTTTGGAAAAATTTCCCTGCCAGATACGGTGCCAGCTTCCCTTTCCGATGTATTTGCCTCCATCGTGCCGGGGGCGGTGCTGATGGTAATTTATATAGCATTGTACGCCATAATGAATAAGGCAGGAACCACGCTGCCAAAGCTGATATACAATGCCATTTCCCCGTCCCTGACAGCAGCGGACAGTGTTGGTTTTACCATTATCATAACACTGATGGTACATATTTTCTGGTTCTTCGGCATCCATGACGCTGCCCTTTCAGGTGTGCTTGCGCCTATCCGCGACGGCAATTTATCCATAAACGCGGCTGCCCATGCAGCCGGGCAGGCCCTTCCGTCCATATTTACCACGCCCTTCTGGGTATATTTTGTGGTGATTGGAGGATGCGGATCCGTGCTGGCATTGACGGCACTGCTGTGTTTTTCGAAATCAAAACAGTTAAAGACCATTGGAAGGCTGGGAATTGTGCCTGCATTTTTCAATATCTCGGAACCTGTTATCTTTGGTCTGCCCCTTATGCTGAATCCGGTATTTTTTGTTCCCTTCCTGCTGACTTCGGTCATCAACGGTACGGCTGCGTATCTGACCATGCAGGTAGGACTGATTGGAAAGAGCTTTGCCATGCTGTCCTGGCAGATGCCTTCTGTCATCGGAGCATTTTTCTCAACCATGGACTGGAAAGCGCCGCTGCTTATCCTGGTGCTGATTGTGGTTGACGGGCTGGTGTATTTCCCGTTCTTTAAGATTTATGAGAAGAATCTGGTTAAGCTGGAGAGCGGGGAAGAGGACATTTAAACTATAAATATAATATCAATCAAAAGAAGGAGGATTTAAAAATATGAAACGAATCGTATTATTGTGCAATGGCGGTTTATCTACCGGAATCCTTGTGAAGAAAATGAAAGCAGCAGCAGAGGCGCAGGACTTTGCATGTGAGATTTCGGCTGCCCCTGTTTCCGACGCGGAAGCAGTTGGAGCTGAGGCCGACCTGATTCTCTTAGGCCCCCAGGTGCGATTCCAGATGGAGACCGTAAAGAAGCAAGTGGCCTGTCCGGTGACAAGCATTGATCCTGTGTCATACGGTACAATGAATGGAGAGAAGGTATTAAATCAGGTTAAGAAAGAATTGGGGGAAGCGTGATGGAGGATATGGAACTGATATGCCTGCAGATTATCAGCAATGCGGGAGAGGCCAGGAGCGAGTCCATGGCTGCCCTGGCCGCTGCCAGAAACAGCAGGTTTGACGAGGCCGGGGAGCATCTGGCGGCTGCCGGGGAGAAGATGAAAGAGGCCCACCATGTACATACCAGACTGATTACTATGGATGCCAGCGGGGAGTTGGATAAAATAGGACTTATCATGATTCACAGCGAGGATATTATGATGGGGGCTGAAATTACATTGGCTCTGGCAAAGGAAATGGTGGAGATGTACAAAACACATTGAAAATAGGTTCTATACTGAATGTTGGGGTGTGCTGAAAAGCACACTTCCAACATTCTTTTCGTTGTAATAAAATACATCTATAAGAAGCCTCCTAAACGCATTATCCCGACCAAAGTTTAATGTTACG
>Ga0129310_1001424_pt1 | contig 21054 bp, 15 predicted proteins | sample Go1ome_2_FD_94433 | JGI IMG/M metagenome (GOLD analysis project Ga0129310, IMG submission 94433) | Western lowland gorrila individual fecal microbial communities from Wisconsin, USA - Go1022A metagenome | ecosystem: Host-associated > Mammals > Digestive system > Large intestine > Fecal | place...
AGTTTGCCGTATGTAAGCCCGGCGATACAATTATGGGTATGAATCTGGATCATGGCGGACATCTGACACACGGAAGCCCGGTTAATATGTCCGGAAAATATTTTAATATCGTGCCTTATGGTGTAAATGACGACGGCTTTATCGATTATGATAAGCTGCGTGAGATTGCTTTGGAGGCAAAGCCTAAGATGATTATCGCAGGTGCTTCCGCCTATGCCCGCACCATTGACTTTAAGAAATTCCGTGAGGTGGCTGACGAGGTGGGTGCTGTACTTATGGTGGACATGGCGCATATCGCAGGTCTTGTGGCAGCAGGACTTCATCCAAGCCCCATTCCTTATGCAGATGTTGTTACCACAACCACACATAAGACCTTGCGTGGACCCAGAGGCGGTCTGATTCTTTCCAGCAATGCGGTCAATGAGAAGTACAACTTCAACAAGGCAATTTTCCCCGGTATTCAGGGAGGTCCTCTGATGCATGTAATTGCTGCAAAGGCAGTCTGCTTCAAGGAGGCACTTAGCGATGACTTCAAGACTTATCAGAAGAATATTGCTGACAATGCTCAGGCACTCTGCAAGGGTCTTATGGACAGAGGTATCAAGATTGTTTCCGGTGGTACCGACAATCATTTGATGTTAGTGGATTTAACCAACTTCGGTCTTACAGGCAAGGCGGTGGAGAAGCTTCTTGATGCAGCACATATTACCTGCAACAAGAACACGATTCCCAATGATCCCCAGTCTCCTTTTGTGACAAGCGGTGTTCGTCTGGGAACTCCTGCTGTAACCTCAAGAGGTATGAATACAGAGGATATGGATAAGATTGCGGAAGCCATTGCCATGGTGATTAAGGGCGGCGAGGAGAAGATTCCCGCGGCACGCGCAATCGTACAGGAGCTTACGGATAAGTATCCGTTGATTTAATTCAGTAAAAGGTATGCTCCTCCTTCAGAAAGACAGTTGCTATGAAAAACTGTTTGTCTGAGGAGGGGCGTTTTTTATGCCTTTGTGGAAAAATTATTAAAAAGGGTCTTGTGCTTCCGACTTTACTGTGTTAAAATATCCCTCGTTGACAAACAAGTGTCTTTTCTACAAAAACATTTAGGCGGTTTTATCCTCGCCATAATGTGAGAAATGAGGAAATGTAATGTATCAGGGAGAGACGGCAAAATATTTTGTGGTGCGGCAGAAGGCTGTACCGGAGGTGCTTTTGAAGGTAGTGGAGGCGAAGCGGCTTCTTGAATCGGAGAAGGTTTTAACCGTTCAGGAGGCGGTGGACGCAGTGGGAATCAGTCGCAGCTCCTTCTATAAGTATAAGGACGATATTTTTCAGTTCCATGATAATTCACAGGGGAAAAGCTTTACGCTGACCTTCCAGATGGATGATGAGCCCGGTATTTTATCGGATGTACTGAAGATTATCGCAGACTATCATGCGAATATCCTGACGATTCATCAGAGTATTCCCATTAATGGGATTGCTTCCTTAAGTCTCAGCATTCAGGTGCTTCAGGCTACGGGAGACATCTCCAAAATGCTGGAACAGATGGAGAATAAACAGGGTGTTCACCATGTCAAGATTTTGGCAAAAGAATAATATGTCGGTGCAGGGTGGAAAGCTAACCGGCAGAACGGAGGATTTAGAATGATTAATGTAGCAGTTTTAGGATACGGCACCGTAGGAAGCGGAGTTGTAGAGGTAATTGAAAAGAATAAGGATATGATAAATAAAAAAGCTGCTGAGGAGTTAGAGGTAAAGTATATTCTCGATTTGAGAGATTTTCCCGGCGACCCCTATGAGAATAAGGTAGTACATGATTTTAATCAGATTCTGAATGATGACGAGGTAAGCATCATCTGCGAGACTATGGGTGGTGTGGGTGCAGCCTATCAATTTACCAAGTCCGCACTTAAAAAGGGCAAGAGCGTTTGTACCTCCAACAAGGAGCTGGTGGCAAAGCATGGTCCTGAGCTGCTTTCCATTGCGAAGGAGCATAACTGTAATTATTTATTTGAGGCAAGCGTGGGCGGCGGTATTCCCATTATCAGACCTCTGAATTATTCACTGACAGCAGAAAGGCTTCAGGGTATTACCGGTATTCTGAACGGAACAACAAATTATATATTAAGTAAAATGGAAAAAGAGGGCGCCGATTTTGAGACGGTATTAAAAAGAGCGCAGGAAAAGGGCTATGCGGAGCGCAATCCCGAGGCAGATGTGGAAGGATATGATGCCTGTCGTAAAATTGCTATTCTTTCTTCCCTGATGATGGGTAAGAATGTGGATTCTGAGAAAATTTTTACGGAAGGTATCACAAAAATCACCTCCGCTGATTTTGAATATGCCAAGGCAGCAGACAAGACCATTAAGCTTCTTGCCAGAGCAAAGGCGGTAAATGATGATGAAGTGCTGGCAATGGTGACACCTGCCATGATTGACAGGGAGAATCCCCTCTCCATGGTAAACGGTGTTTTCAACGCAGTGCTGGTGACAGGCAATATGCTGGGTGATTCCATGTATTACGGCAAGGGGGCAGGTAAGCTTCCCACAGCGAGTGCAGTGGTTTCCGATGTGGTTGACTGTGCAAGACATCAGGGCAAGGTGATTATGTGCTTCTGGGATAAGGAGGAGGCAAAGCTTGCGGCTGTGGAGGAGACAGAGAGAAGCTTTTTTGTGAGAGCAAAGGAAGGCGCCAAGGACGCTGTTAAGGCTGCTTTTCCGGGCGGTGAGATGTTTACCGTGGAAGGAAGAAGTGAGGACTTCGGATATTTTACGGTAGCAATGAAGGAAAAGGACTTTGCCGCAAAGTGCGAGGCACTGGGCGATGTTGTTTTGAGTAAAATCAGACTGGCGTAAGAAAGCGCAGAAATGAGGAGAATATGAAATATATAGTAGTTTTAGGCGATGGTATGGCAGATGAGCCCCTTGAGGAGCTTGGAGGCAAGACAGTGCTTGCCTACGCAAATACTCCGAATATGGACAGATTAAGTAAGCTTTCCGAGGTGGGTATGGTACACACCATTCCCGAGGGAATGAACCCCGGTTCCGATACGGCTAATCTGTCCGTAATCGGGTATGACCCCAAGGAATACTATTCAGGTCGTTCTCCCTTGGAGGCACTCAGCATCGGCGTGCCCATGAAGGATACAGACATTGCCATTCGCTGTAATATTGTGACGATTTCAGAGGATGATGTTCCCTTTGAGGAGAAGACAATTATCGATCACAGCTCCTCCGAAATCAGTACCGAGGATTGTGCGGTTCTGCTGAAGGAGGTGGAGAAGCAGTTAGCAAACGAGACTTATCAGTTTTATGTAGGTACCAGCTATCGCCATTGTCTTATTTGGAATAAGGGACAGGTGGCCGAACTGACACCGCCCCATGATGTGCTGGGTCAGGTAATCGGACAGTATCTGCCTAAGGACGCGGCTCTGCGTGAGATGATGAAAAAGAGCTATGATATTCTGGTAAATCACCCGATTAATATAGAGAGAAAGAAAAAGGGATTAAATCCCGCAAACTGCTGCTGGTTCTGGGGCGCAGGCACCAAGCCGCAGTTGTCCTCATTTGAGGAGAAGACGGGTAAAAAGGGCATGATGGTATCTGCGGTAGATTTACTAAAAGGTATTGCCGTAGGTGCGGGAATGGGCGTTGCCTTGGTAGAGGGCGCCAACGGCGGCTTACATACCAACTATGCCGGCAAGGTGGAGGCAGCAGTGAATGCCGTCACCAAGGAGGGCTATGATTTTGCCTACATTCATGTGGAGGCACCCGACGAGATGGGGCATCAGGGCAGTATAGAGCGCAAGGTAAAAGCCGTTGAGCTTTTAGACAGTGAGGTGATTGGACCTGTTGTGGAGAAGATGAAGGCAGCGGGAGAGGATTTCAGATTGTTGGTATTGCCGGATCACCCCACTCCCATCTGCAAGAGAACCCATACCTCAGACAATGTTCCCTATATGCTTTATGACAGTACAAACCCTCAGAGCCATACATGGAATTACAATGAGGAAGAGGGCAGAAAGAGCGGCAACTTTGTAGCTGAGGGTCATAAGCTCATGGATAAATTTTTGTGTTTATAATAAAGATAACGATATGAGGAGTAAATTATTATGTCAAAGGTAGTAAAATTCGGAGGAAGCTCCCTTGCAAGTGCGGAGCAGTTTAAGAAGGTTGGAAGTATTATCCGTTCTGATGCCGACAGAAGATATGTGGTTCCTTCTGCACCCGGCAAGCGCTTTAAGGAGGATACCAAGGTAACGGATATGCTCTATGCCTGTTATGATTTGGCTGAGGCAGGCAAGGATTTTAAGAAGGAGCTTGCGGCTATCAAGGTAAGATATGAGGAAATCATTGCAGGACTTGAGCTTAAGCTTAGCCTTGATGAGGAGTTTGCAGTGATTGAGAAGAATTTCAAGGATAAAGCAGGCAGCAACTATGCAGCTTCCCGCGGCGAGTATTTAAATGGTATTATTATGGCAAAGTATTTAGGCTATGAATTCATTGATTCCGCAACCGTTATTTTCTTTGATGAGAATGGTGATTTTGATGCGGTAAGGACCAATGATATTTTATCAGAGAAGCTTGCAAAGTGTAAGAAGGCAGTGATTCCCGGATTCTACGGTGCGCTTCCCGACGGAACGGTAAAAACCTTTTCCAGAGGCGGCTCCGATGTGACCGGCTCTATCGTTGCAAAGGCGGCAAAGGCAGATGTATACGAGAACTGGACAGATGTATCAGGCTTTTTAATCGCAGACCCCAGAATCATTGATAATCCGGAAGGAATCGAGGTGATTACCTACAGAGAGCTTCGTGAGCTTTCCTATATGGGTGCTACCGTGCTTCATGAGGACGCAATTTTCCCTGTCCGTCAGGAGGGGATTCCCATCAATATCCGTAACACCAATGCGCCTGACGACAATGGTACATGGATTGTAGGAAGCACCTGTCAGAAGTCCAAGTATGTGATTACAGGTATTGCCGGTAAGAAGGGCTTCTGCTCCATCAATATAGAAAAGGACATGATGAACTCTGAAATTGGCTTTGGCAGAAAGGTTTTACAGGCATTTGAGGAAAATGGTATTTCCTTTGAGCATGTTCCCTCCGGTATTGATACCATGACAGTGTTTGTACATCAGGACGAGTTCATGCACAAGGAGCAGAAGGTGGTGGCAGGGCTTCACAGACTGGCACAGCCGGATTCTATTGATATTGAGGCAGATTTGGCATTAATTGCCGTGGTAGGTCGTGGTATGAAGGCTACAAGAGGTACGGCAGGCAGAATTTTTTCCGCGCTGGCTCACAGCAATGTCAATGTAAAGATGATTGATCAGGGTTCTTCCGAGCTTAACATTATTATCGGTGTGGCAAACGAGGATTTCGAGACTGCAATTAAGGCAATTTATGACATCTTTGTGATTACCAAGCTGTAATTACGGAATAATAGATTTAGAATGGAGCGGCAGCTATCTATATAGACTGCCGCTTTTTAGCTGAATAGAAAAATGAATAATTGACAGAAAATAATGTCGAAAAATGTAAATATTTGGATATAATATGCGATAAATGAATTATATTAAAAATATAAAGAAAAATACAAAGAAATGTGTTGACAAATGAAGACGGAGCAGTTATAATAAAATCATCAAAAGAAAAAAGAGAAGAGAACCGACAGAGAAAAGTCGAAATACACAGAAGAAAATCTATAGAAAGGAAGGTACGGACCACCAGAGACGATTAGTATTTATTAAACAACAATTAAAATACTTCTTCCATTGAGATACAAAAGAATAAGGAACAAAAGAAAATTAGTACATACACAGAAGAAAAGGTAACGAATCACAGAAGAGAAAAAGCTCTAACGGACGTTACAGTACCCCCGTACAAAAGAAAAATGTGAAAAGTACAAAAGAGGAAATGGAAGAAAGAAAGCGAGGAGAGGACCATTGGATAGTATAGTCTGAGGGAGCGTATTGATACATAGAATATCGATACGCTCTCTTTCATTTGTCCTTAGCAAGCGAGTCCACAGGACAAATGTACAAGCATTTCTGTATAGCTCAACTTATACTTTTAATGCAGTTCAGTCATGCCATTCATAAGTTGCCGGAATATACACTTTCACAATTGTTGAACAACGCTGCCGGCAACTTATTTCATGTCGGGCGTTCGACCTATGGAAGTATTTGTGCAAACTGCCCTTAGTGAGCAAGCTCCCACGGGCAATTTGTACAAACACTTCCGCATGGCTGGACTGTTACATATTTTTTCATAAATCTAGGATTTCTTGTAGAAAAAGATTGGATTTTCATGTATCATAGAAAGGGAATCTTTAGAATTAAGTGAATAAGAGTACAGAGCTATATGCGAGGAGAGATTTTATGGAACAGAATACCACACAACAGGATAGAAGAGAAGCAAGAAGAAAAAGGCGTCAGAGAAGTCAGCTTGCAGCTTACATAACAGTGATAGGATTTATTATTTTAATGGCAGCAGGTATTGTTTTTGGAGTGAATATGCTGACACAAAAAAGCAGACAGCAGGAAAAGGAACAGGAAGACAATCAGGCAAAGCTGGAGGAGATATTTAATCAGGAGGAGTCTATTCAGACACCGGAGTCTGTTCCAGAGGAAACGGTGGCAGAGCTTACTCCGGAGCAGAAGCTGGATGAAATTGTGAATGCAGGCATTGAGGTTATGCCCTTAGAGGATAAGGTGGCAGGTCTGTTCATTGTAACGCCGGAGGCCATAACGGGTGTATCTACAGCTATTAAAGCGGGTGACGGAACGAAAAAAGCGTTGTCTGATTATGCGGTAGGCGGAATTGTGTATTTCAGTAAAAATATACGCTCTCAGGAGCAGCTGCAGGAGATGGTAAGCAATACAAAGCTTTATAGCAATTATCCCCTCTTTATAGCTGTGGACGAGGAGGGTGGAAGTGTCAGCCGTTTGGCAGAAGCGGGTTTGGGCACTAAGGTGGACACTGCACAGGAGCTTGCACAGTCTGGTGATGTAAACAATGCGTATCTGGCAGGAGATACAATAGGACAGTATCTTGCGGATTATGGCTTTAATTTAGATTTTGCTCCTGTGGCAGATTTGGCTAATGTGGAAAAGTCGGTTATCGGCAATCGTTCCTTTGGTGCCGACGCAGCCACTGTATCGCCATATGTTACCTCCATGATGCAGGGGCTTGCAGACCACGAGATTACGGCTTGCGTAAAGCATTTTCCGGGCATAGGAAGTACTACGCAGGATACGCATAAGGGGCTTGCTTCTACAGACAGGACTGCTGAGGAGTTTCGTGCCAGTGAATTTGTGGTATTTCAAGCGGCTATTGATGCCGGAGCAGACATGATTATGGTAAGTCATATGTCGGCACCTGCCCTTGCGGGAGACGGTACTCCCTGCTCGCTGTCAGAGGCTGTTGTTACGAATATATTGCGTAACGAGCTTGGCTTCAAGGGTGTTATTATTACCGATGCCTTGAATATGTCTGCAATTTCAGAGTATTATTCTGCGGATGAGGCTGCTGTTATGGCGCTTCGCGCCGGTTGTGATATGCTGCTTATGCCGGAGAATTTCGAGAAAGCATATAATGGTGTTTTACAGGCAGTGCGTGATGGTGTTATTGCAGAGGAGCGCATTGATGACGCACTGAGAAGAATTTATCGGATTAAGTACGCGGATAAGGTGGAGGAATAACAGTTCAGCCATGCGAACGCCCGACAGTTTATGAATGGCATGGCATGTGAGTAGCAAGCCGGGGAAAGAGATATTGTCATGAAGATTGAAGCGTTGCGAATTAAGAACTATAAGTTTATACGGGATGTGGAGATTAAGCAGTTGGAAAATGCCTGTATCTTGGTTGGAAAGAACAGTGTAGGAAAAACTGCCATTCTTGATGCGGTTTTGACGGCATGCGGGCAGAAGGAAGTTAAGCCGGAATATTTTAATGAATCAAATTGCAATATTGAAATCACTGTAACGCTTTCTGTGTCGGAGGACGACCTTATATGGCTTCACAGGCAGGGAAACGTCAGCAGATATAAAAGCTATGAGCTTTTTTACCGGGATTTTAACAATAAATTTCCATCTTATCAGGAGGGTGTGCTGACATTTACATTTGTGGCAAATAAGGACGGGAAAATCCGATACAGCGATGGCGTTAAAAAGGACAATGCGTTTATCCCCAAAATTCTTCCGAAAATTTATTTTATTGATTACCGCAGAGATATAGCAGAGATTGAAGACGACATTATTCAGACAGGGATTCGTGAGGAAACAGTTACTACCCTAAAAGAAAATAAATGTATGTTTGATGAAAGAAAGCAGTGTAACGGCTGTTTTCTTTGCATAGGGAAAATTGAAAAAAAGCCGGTTGCCCAGCTGACCATTTTTGAGACGGAGAAGCTTTTGGAATATAAAATGCTGCAGGCAGACAGTAACGACTTTATGGAGAGGCTCAATCAATGCTTTCGCAAGAATTCAGGCTTAAAGGATACCTTAGTAGGTCATTTGAATGTGGATTTTGGAGCATTTATGGATATGGAAATTGTTCGCTATAGGGAAAACAGCGAGGAGAGCGAACCTATCCATGAAATGAGCGAGGGTATGAAGAGTATCTATATTTTGTCTCTTTTAGAAGCATATATGCAGGATACAGAGAAGTTACCCTGCATTCTTATGATAGAGGACCCGGAGCTGTTTTTGCATCCGGAGCTGCAAAAAACAGCCAGTGAGATTCTTTACAGGCTTTCAGAAAAAAATCAGGTTCTTTTTTCAACCCATTCACCTACGATGATTTACAACTTCAATAAAAGACAAATTAAGCAGGTGCAGCTTGACAATAACGGGAATCCGGTAATTCGGGAGCAGAATGATATAGGAGTTATTCTAAATGATTTGGGCTTTAGCGCAAACGATTTGATGAACGTGAGCTTTGTTTTTATTGTAGAGGGAAAGCAGGACAGGAGCAGACTGCCACTTCTTTTGAATAAATATTATTCCGAAATTTATGATAAGGAGGGAAATTTGCAGCGCATTGCTATTATAGCAACCAACAGCTGTACGAACATTAAGACCTATGCCAACTTAAAGTATATGAATCAGCTGTACTTAAAGGACCAGTTTTTGATGATTCGTGACGGCGACGGTAAGGACGCGGGGGAGCTTAAGCGGAGTCTATGCACCTATTATGATGAGTGTAATAAGAGAGAGACAGGAGCCCTTCCCCGGGTGCGGGAGGAGAATGTTTTGATATTGAAATATTATTCCTTTGAAAACTATTTCCTAAACCCGTATGTTATGGCAAAAATCGGTGTAATCCAAAATGAAGAAGAGTTTTATGATATCCTTTGGGCAAAATATAATGAATATCTTTATCGTCTTAAGAGCTTTGTAAAGATGAGGGAAAAGACAGGGATTGTCATTGAATCCAAGGAAGATTTGAAAAAGCATCTTGAAACCATATTGATTTATGGAAGAGGTCATAATCTTTATGACATTTTTTACGGAAGATATAAGGGCGAAAAAGAAAAACAGATTTTGAAGCAGTATATAGATGTTGCAGATAGAGACACCTTTAAGGATATTTTAGACGCCATTGATGCCTTCGTGTTTTTTGACAGCAGGAGAAAGGAAAATGGCAAGTATTAGATATGTGCAGGCTGAGGATAGAAGCTTTGGCAAAAGCAAGCAGGAAAATGAGAGATGAATTTGTTATGGAGGATTGTGAGTTGACATCTGCAATGGGGATAATGCTCCTTTTGGAAGGGGCTTGTGGGTTCAAGCAAGGACAGGTTGCTGGGAGGTTATTTCAACTTATCCGGAAAGAGACCGGGCAAGTGCAGTACTTATGAAGGTAAAGGAAGCAATGAAATCCGGAATTAACTGTTTTGAACTATAATATTACTGCATTTTCGGATTTGTGCTTCAGAAAATGAATAAAGATTATTGAAATGAATATTCATGTAGAATTCTATAACAAACTTTTGGAACAAATAGGGATAGCAGCATAAGTTAAGTTGCCGGGAATGTTTATGGGATTCAGCAAATGGAGGATTATTATGAATGACAGAAAAAAAGTAGTTCTTGTAATTATGGATGGTGTGGGATTCAGTCAAACCGGGTTAGGTGATGCTGTAACAGCTGCCAATACACCGGTTCTCGATGAATTGTTAAAGACATGTCCTAACACAAAATTAAAGGCACATGGTAGTGCAGTAGGGCTCCCTTCAGATGATGATATGGGTAATTCGGAAGTGGGTCATAATGCACTTGGTTGTGGACAAATTTATTCACAAGGTGCCAAATTAGTGAATGAATCCATTGAGAGTGGAAAAATGTATCATTCAGAAACATGGAGAGAAGCTATTTCAAATGTAAAGGAAAGTGCTTCAACATTACACTTTTTAGGTCTTTTGTCTGATGGTAATGTTCACTCAAATATTTCACATCTTAGGAATATGCTCAATCGGGCAAAAACGGATGGAGTAAAAAAGGTACGTATCCACATTCTTCTAGACGGTCGTGATGTACCTGCTACAAGTGCGCTGAAGTATATTGAGCAACTCGAAGAGAGTTTGTCAGAGCTCAATGATGATAGCTTTGAAGGCTGTATTGCGTCCGGCGGTGGGCGTATGAAGGTTACCATGGATCGATATCAGGCTGACTGGGGCATGGTGGAGCTTGGCTGGAAAACGCACGTGCTTGGAGAAGGCCGTCAGTTCCCCTCAGCTTCAAATGCTGTAGAAACCTTCCGTCAGGAACTTAATGTAATAGATCAGGATATACCCGCTTTTGTGGTTGCTAAAAACGGTAAGCCTATAGGAACAATTTCCGATTCTGACAGTGTTATTCTTTTCAATTTCCGTGGTGATCGTGCAATTGAGATATCCATGGCATTTGATGATGAAGAATTCCCTTATTTTAGCAGAGGACCAAAGCTCAATTGTTATTATGCCGGAATGCTTCAATATGACGGAGATTTACATCTGCCAAAGCATTATCTTGTGAATCCGCCTGAAATTACCAATACACTCTCTGAAGTTCTTGTTAAAGCAGGTTTGAACCAATACGCCGTTTCCGAAACTCAAAAATATGGCCATGTTACGTACTTTTGGAATGGCAATCGCAGTAATAAATTTTCCGAAGAACTGGAAACATTTACGGAGATTCCTTCTGATCAAGCAAGCTTTGATGAACGACCATGGATGAAATCAGCAGATATTACCGATGATATTATTTCAGCTATTAAATCCCAAAAATATGATTTCATTCGATGTAATTTCCCGAATGGTGATATGGTGGGACATACAGGCAATTTTGATGCTACAATTACCGGTATTGAAGCTGTTGATTTGGCACTTGCCAGAATTAAAAAGGTTTGTGATGAGTTCAATGCGACTCTTCTAATTACCGCAGACCATGGAAATGCGGATGAAATGCTTGAAAAAGATAAAAACGGTATACTTCAGGTTCGTACCGCACACTCACTGAACCCTGTGCCCTTTATTATTTACGACAGTAGGAGTACGTTTAAAATCAAAGAGGGCTCGTTTGGACTTGCTAATGTTGCACCTACAATCGCTCAAATTTTGGGAATTAGTGTGCCGGATTGTTGGGAAGAGAGCATGATTATGTAGATGAAGACTGTAGAGCCGATACAACAGTTAAAGGATATAGCCAGAGAGATAAAAGAATGTTTCTAAGAAATAGTTGATTTTCAGAATGATGATTTGGTTGTTTCCATGGCATATAATTTACCCCAAGAAAATACGAGATGGTCTTGGATTGACAGTAAATATATGGAATACGGAAGACGGAATGCCTAACAGAGAACAGTATATAATCGACGAAATTATCAATGTTAAGGCAGATGTAGTATGTCTCCATGAAGTGTGGGATAAGGCACAAGCCCGGTTGATTGCTGATAATTGCACCGATACATCAGGTGTGCAGCGTTTTCTGATTGGGGATTGTTCCCTGACAAATGTAGAGGCAGCTCCCTGCCGGTATGATTTGGCATTGTCCTATGCTGAAGGAATGTTCTGTATTTGGTAAGAGGATATATACCGATATAAATTTGTCGGCAAGCGAACATTGCGGAGTGGTTGTGGAGATGGATTATTAAAGCCGGCAGAAATAAAAATTGACGACGAGATGCCGCCATTATTAAGAGGTAAAATTTAAAAATCCTTGGACGCCTAAACAAAAGCCTGCGCGGACCGGAGCGAAGCGTAGACGATAGAGCTTTGAGACACGAATGTATTCCAAACACAAAAAGAGATATCCGAGGATATCTCTTTTTGTGTTTAAAAGCGCGAGACGGGGATCGAACCCGCGACCCCCTCCTTGGCAAGGAGGTGCTCCACCGCTGAGCCACTCGCGCATTTACTGTATGAATCCGTTGTCTTACGGACAAGTAATAATATACTATATCAATCTTGAAATGTCAACAATAAAATTGTATTACTTTTTAGCAACAATTCAGTCATTTCCATAGAGCGGATGCCCGGCATGAATTCAACAGCTGTCAAAGGAGTAAATTGTTTGGAGATGATGTACATTTCTGACAGTTTATAAATGACATAGCTGAGATAGCGAGGCTGAGATGATGTGGCTGAGGTGACATGGCTTGGACATATAGCAAATTTTTTTCAAAAACATCCCAATTTTTAATGCTTGTCCGGTAAAAATTCCTGCGTTTGGACATATACGGAATTTTTTGAAAATAGTGCAATAAAAACCACAAAAATATTGGACTAATTTTATATTTTAATTGCATATGTCCAAATGCCTGTTTTTGAGAGGGAAATACGCTATTAAATGGCTATCATTTGGGAGCAAATTTGGAAAAATAAGCGTATATGTCCAAACGCTGGCAGGCAATTTACCATGTCATTCAAATATTAAAAGTAATATAGAAAGTGACACATTGGTATCTCTAATATCTCACACTTTTGTGGGAAGTTTTCTCCGCAGCCACTCTGTGAAGCGTTTTTCTATCAGATTCCAGCAAAGGTAAGCCAAAGCGCAGCAAATTATCAGGCTGACAAGAACGCCAAAGACCGTAAAGGGTGTACACGCTGTAAAATGAAAGACAGCGCGGTCAAGTAAAAGCACAGGATAGTAGTGTACTAAATACAAGGAATAACTCATATTGCCCAGCTGTACAAGGGGGCGAGGCATATTTACATATAGGCCCAGAACAAAGAAGCACAGCACGATAGCCATGGCAGGAAGCCCCCACAGCAGCAGTCTGTAAAATCCAAGTACATTGATATAGGGCTTACTTACAGGCAAAGCGATAAGCAAAAGGCAGCCAAACAGCCCTGATATTACAGAAAGAGGACGTGAAAGCTTTTTGTCCTGATGGAGGGAATACAGCCGGCGTGCAACATAATAGCTGAGAATTCCCATAACAAATTCCAGCATGATGGGATTTCCGTAAAAGGCAAGGGGAGCAATGGAGACGGGCATAAGCTTAGCCAATCCCACAACGCCCACAAGCAAAATGCTGCAGATAAGCCCTCGATACTTGTGGCTGATGTGTAGGGAGATAAAGAACAGTATATAAAAAAACACCTCGCAGTTGACAGTCCAGCCAATGCGCATCAGAGGCTGCAAAACGCCGTTTCCAATGTCAAAGGGGATAAAAAGCAGGCTCTTTATCAGAAAAACGGGGTTTGCCTTGGTCTGCTCAAACATAGTGGGAAACAAAAGCAACAGAATAAAAGTGCCTATTGTCATAAGATAATATAAGGGTACAATGCGAATGGCTCTCTTTGTCAGAAAGCCCACACTGTTCTTATGCGTGGAAAACATAATCATAACGCCGCTGATGCAGAAAAAAATGTCTACGCCGAAGGCACCACAGTTAATAAAGCGTATGTGCTCTAACAGTACAAATATAGCGGCGATACCGCGCAGAGCCTGTATGCTGTCAAAATGGTTATCGTGAAAAGGCTTCATATGCCACCTCGTTGTTTTAATATCAATTTCCTTTTTATTCTATCATTCTTTGCAGAAAATGAAAACTTAATAAATCTTTAATTTTAACTTGCGAACAGACGCATCTCATAATACAATAAATATAGGGTTGAATATCACAGGGCAAAGCGGGAGAATAGATTAAAACTGGCAGCGTGTGGAAAGGCATAGGTTTAGAATGGAAGCAGGACAGTACAGCACGAGAGAGCTATTTAAGAGGTTTGCTCCCTATTTTAAAAGATATAAAGGAACCTTATTTTTGGATTTGTTTTGTGCGGCACTTACTACGCTGTGTGAGTTGGTGCTGCCTTTAATTATGCGGTATATTACCAATGAGGGAATACGGGATTTGAGCGCCCTTTCCGTACGAACCATAGGCGGCTTGGGAGCGTTGTATCTGGCGCTTCGCATTGTAGACTGCATTGCCAGCTATTACATGGCAGATATGGGGCATATAATGGGTGCCAAAATTGAGACAGATATGCGAAGAGACGCCTATAATCATTTGCAGAAGCTGTCGGACACCTACTATAATAATACCAAGGTGGGGCAGATTATGGGGCGCATCACCAATGATTTGTTTGATGTAACGGAGTTTGCGCACCATTGTCCGGAGGAGTTTTTTATTGCCGGGATTAAGACGGTTATTTCCTTTGTGATTTTAGCGAGGATTAATCTGCCGTTGACTTTAATTATCTTCCTATGTGTACCTGTGATGATAGGGGTGTGTATGACCCTGAATTTCCGTATGAGAGGCGCTTTCCGCAAGCAGCGAAATCAAATCGGTGAGTTGAATGCCCGCATTGAGGATAGTCTTCTCGGACATAAGGTGGTTAAGGCATTTACCAATGAGGAAATTGAGAATCAGAAGTTTGAGCAGGACAATGGCAGTTTTTTGGGAATTAAGAAGCTGACCTACCGCTATATGGCTGCTTTCCAGACAACGGTTAAGCTGTTTGACGGCATTATGTATCTGTTGGTGCTGGTGGCGGGCGGTATTTTTATGATAAAGGGTCAGATTGTACCCGGAGATTTGGTGGCATATATGCTGTATGTGACCACGTTGATTGCCACTATCCGCAGAATTATTGAATTTGCGGAGCAGTTTCAGCGTGGCATGACAGGGATTGAGCGTTTTTTGCAGATAGTGGACGCGGACATAGATATTTTTGATGAGCCTGATGCAGTGGAGCTTGTAAATCCACAGGGAAATATTGTTTTTGAAGATGTGAGCTTTGAGTATCCCGATGACCATAACAAGGTGTTTTCGGGGCTTGATTTACAGATAAGAGCAGGTGAAAAGGTTGCGATTGTAGGCCCCTCCGGCGGGGGAAAGACAACGCTGTGTAATCTGATACCAAGATTTTACGACGTATCCAAGGGCAGGATTACCCTGGACGGAGAGGACATTAAGCATTTTACCCTAAAAAGCCTGCGCAGCAGTATAGGGATTGTGCAGCAGGACGTGTATCTGTTTTCCGGTACTATTTTTGAAAATATAGTGTATGGAAGACCAGAGGCAAGCCGTGAAGAGGTAATTGAGGCGGCAAAGCAAGCCGGGGCACACGAATTTATTATGGGGCTTAAGGATAATTACGATACCTATGTGGGCGAAAGAGGGGTGAAGCTTTCCGGCGGGCAGAAGCAGCGTATCAGTATTGCAAGGGTGTTTTTGAAAAATCCGCCCATCATTATTTTGGACGAGGCGACCTCAGCCTTGGATAATGAGAGCGAATTTGCAGTGGCGCAGTCGCTTTTAAGACTTTCCGAGGGGAGAACCACTCTCACCATTGCCCACAGGCTTTCCAGTATCCGCAATTCTGACAGAATTTTAGTGTTGACGGAGGAGGGCATTGTAGAGGAGGGGAATCATGAAAAGCTGCTTGCAAGAAAGGGTATGTATTACCATTTTTACGAAACTGCCAATGCAATTAAGTAATGAATAGAATAAATAAAAACAAAAGATGGAGGTAATGTGTATGAAGCTTACATTTATCGGTGCAGACCATGAGGTAACGGGAAGCTGTCATTATCTGGAGGTTGGAAAGAAGCATATTTTAGTGGATTATGGTATGGAACAGGGAGTGAATGTGTTTGAAAACGCGCCGCTTCCCGTGGACGAGGCAATGATTGATTATGTGTTTCTGACCCATGCCCATGTGGACCATTCGGGAATGCTGCCGCTTTTATATGCGAAGGGCTTTAGAGGGCAGGTGTTTATGACAGACGCAACTGCCGACCTGTGTAGTATAATGCTGCGTGACTGTGCGCATATTCAGATGATGGAGGCTGAGTGGAAGAACCGCAAGGCAAAGCGAAGCGCAAATGTTGCTGCTTCGGAGCCTATTTTTGATATGGAGGATGCGGAAGGAATTATCAAGCGTATTGTGCCCTGCCATTACAATACTGTAGTGGAGGTGTGTGAGGGCGTTAAGATTCGTTTTACGGATATTGGTCATCTGTTAGGCTCTTCCAGTATTGAGGTGTGGCTTACCGAGGACGGAAGAACAAAAAAAATTGTTTTTTCGGGAGATATCGGCAACAAGAATCAGCCCTTATTGCGGGACCCGATTCCAACCACTGAGGCAGATTATGTGGTAATGGAGTCCACCTACGGAGACCGCCTGCATTCCAAGGAGCGTGTTGATTATGTGAAGGAGCTGGCTGCCATTTTAAAGGAAACCTTTGACAGAGGCGGCAATGTGGTTATTCCCTCCTTTGCGGTGGGCAGAACTCAGGAAATGCTGTATTTCCTGCGAAAGATTAAGGTGGAAAGACTGGTAGAGGGGTATGAAAATTTCCCCGTCTATGTGGATAGTCCTCTTGCGGTGGAGGCTACCGGTATTTTTCAGGAAAACAGAATGAACTGTTTTGATGAGGAGGCGCTAGAACTGGTAAACGAGGGAATTAATCCCATTTCCTTTGCAGGGCTTAAGCTTTCTATCACCAGCGATGAATCAAAGGCAATTAACTTTAATGATACACCCAAGGTAATTATTTCGGCTTCCGGTATGTGTGAGGCAGGACGAATCAGGCATCATTTGAAGCATAATCTCTGGAGACCGGAGTGTACGATTTTGTTTGTGGGTTATCAGGCGGTGGGAACGCTGGGCAGAAGCCTGATTGAGGGCGCTGACGAGGTGAAGCTGTTCGGAGAGTCCATACAGGTAAGGGCACAGATTAAGCAGCTGGCAGGCTTAAGCGGCCATGCGGATAAGGATGGGTTGATTGAATGGATTTTAGCCTTTACAGAGAAGCCTAAGAAGGTATTCGTGGTACACGGAGAGGATAGTGTATGTACAGCCTTTACGGAGTGCCTGAAAATTGAGCATGGGCAGAGGGCTTATGCGCCCTACAGCGGCACCGTGTTCAATCTTTTGAGCAATCAGTTTGAATACGAGGCAGAGCCTGTAATGATTAAGAAGAAGGCGAAGCCTGCCACCGGTGTCTATGCGAGACTTCTGGCTGCCGGACAGAGGCTTATGGCGCTTATTTCCAGAAGCGATGGGCTGGCGAATAAGGACATGGCAAAATTTGCAGACCAGATTAATTCGATATGTGATAAATGGGAGTAGAACAAAGATGAGTTATGCAGACAAAGTATTTATAGATATGTGCAAGGATATTTTAGAGAATGGAACCAGCACCGAGGGGGAGAAGGTCAGACCCCATTGGGAGGACGGAACACCTGCCTATACGATTAAGAAATTTGGTGTGGTGAACCGCTATGATTTATCCAAGGAGTTCCCTATTATGACCTTAAGAAGGACGGCACTGAAATCAGCGACTGATGAAATCCTTTGGATATGGCAGCTAAAGTCCAATAATATCCATGATTTGCACAGTCATATCTGGGATGAGTGGGCAGACGAGGACGGCTCCATCGGAAAGGCATACGGCTATCAGCTGGGCGTAAAGCATCAGTATAGGGAGGGTATGATGGATCAGGTGGACAGGGTGATTTATGATTTGAAAAATAATCCCTTTAGCCGCCGGATTATGACCAATATTTATGTACATCAGGATTTGCATGAGATGAATCTGTATCCCTGTGCCTACAGCATGACCTTCAATGTGACCCAGAAAAAGGGCGAGGAGAAGCTGACCCTGAATGCCATATTGAATCAGCGTTCTCAGGACGTACTGGCGGCAAATAACTGGAATGTGGTACAGTATGCGGTGCTTGTGCATATGCTGGCACAGGTCTGCGATATGCAGGTGGGCGAGCTGGTGCATGTGATTGCGGACGCCCATATTTATGACAGGCACATTCCGATTATAAAGGAGTTAATAAGCAGGGAGCCGAAGCCTGCCCCGAAGTTTTGGCTGAACCCTGAGGTGAAGGATTTTTATCAGTTCACCAGAGATGATGTTCGGGTGGAGGGATATGACACCGGCGAGCAGATAAAGGATATTCCCATAGCCATTTGATGATAGCATGCGACAAACGAGGAGAAAAGAGACATGAATTTAATCGTAGCAGTAGACAATAACTGGGCAATCGGCAACAAGAATCAGCTTTTGGTGAGAATACCCAACGACCACAAGCATTTCAGGGAGGAAACCACGGGCAAGGTGGTAGTGTTGGGAAGAAAGACCTTGGAGACCTTTCCACAGGGGCTGCCTCTTAAGAATCGTACTAACATTATTTTGTCAAAGGATACTAAATATCAGGTGAAGGACGCCATTGTGGTGCATTCCATAGAGGAGCTTTTGAAGGAGCTTGCAAAGTACAATGACGAGGATATTTATATTATCGGCGGTGACAGTGTGTACAAGCAGATGTTACCCTATTGTGATGTGGCACATGTGACGAAGATTGACCATGAGTATGAGGCGGACGCGTATTTCCCCAATCTTGACGAGGACGCAGACTGGGAGATTACTGCGGACAGCGATGAACAGACTTATTTTGACATTGCCTATCAATTTTTGAAATATGAGCGAAAAAGTGGCAGAAAAGCATATTGACTTTTGCGTAGAAAAGTATAATAATGAGAAGAAAAATCCAATAAAAATTTGATGATTAAATCAAGAAAAGAGGGATTCCACATGGAAAAGAAGAACATTGACTGGGGTAACTTGGGCTTTGGGTATGTACAGACGGACAAGCGTTATGTATCCAATTTCAAAGACGGTGCATGGGATGAGGGCGTGATGACTGAGGATGCCAATATTGTACTCAATGAGTGTGCAGGCGTTTTGCAGTATGCGCAGACTGTTTTTGAGGGCTTGAAAGCATATACCACCGAGTCCGGCAAAATCGTTACCTTTCGCCCTGACTTGAATGCAGAGCGTATGGAGGCTTCCGCAAAAAGACTGGAGATGCCTGTATTTCCCAAGGACAGATTTATAGAGGCTGTTACAAAGACGGTGGCTGCCAATGCGGCATATGTGCCTCCTTATGGAAGCGGTGCAACACTTTACTTACGTCCTTATATGTTCGGAAGCAATCCTGTTATCGGCGTAAAGCCTGCTTCTGAGTACCAGTTCAGAGTATTCTGTACCCCTGTGGGACCTTATTTTAAGGGTGGCGCAAAGCCTATAACCATTCGTGTCAGTGACTTTGACCGTGCGGCACCGCATGGAACCGGTCATATTAAGGCAGGACTTAACTATGCTATGAGTCTTCATGCCATTGTTTCTGCCCACAAGGAGGGCTTTGATGAGAATATGTACCTTGACCCCGGCACCAGAACAAAGGTTGAGGAGACAGGTGGTGCAAACTTCTTGTTTGTAACCGGTGACGGCAAGGTGGTAACGCCCAAGTCAGACAGTATTCTGCCTTCTATCACAAGACGTTCTTTGGTATATGTGGCAAAGGAGTACTTGGGTCTTGAGGTTGAGGAAAGAGAAGTATATCTGGAAGAGGTTAAGGACTTTGTAGAATGTGGTCTGTGCGGTACGGCAGCAGTTATCTCTCCTGTAGGAAAGATTGTAGACCATGGCAAGGAAATCTGCATGGCTAATGGTATGGACCAGATGGGACCTGTCATCAAGAAGCTCTATGATACCCTGACGGGCATTCAGATGGGCAGACTGGAAGCTCCCAAGGGCTGGATTCACGAAATCGAGGTATAGATTTCTTTATGAAAATTTATTATTTCCTTGACCCATCGAAGTGTTTATATTATAATTTTAATACAGTTGTTACAAGGGCGTAATGATGTTATTGTTACGCCCTTTTTCTGTATTAAAAGCATATAAATTCAAATGAGGAGAAGAGGTTACATGGAAAACATTGTACAAATTGTCACAAATGTCAACAAGGTGCTCAATAATTTTATTTGGGGGCCTATTATGCTGGTATTCTTCCTGCTGGTTGGATTGATGTTCACAGTCAGGACGAAGGTATTCCAGTTGACACACATTAAGGAATGGCTTGACGTTACTTTCCTTCGCTTGTTCCGCAAGGGCAATAAACATGTTCTTCGCACCAAGGATAAGCATTCTATTTCACAGTTTCAATCTCTGTGTACTGCATTGGCGGCAACCATTGGCGTGGGTAATATTTCAGGTGTTGCAGTTGCATTGGCCTTGGGTGGACCGGGTGCTATTTTTTGGATGTGGCTGTCAGCCTTTTTGGGTATGATGACGAATTACGCAGAGAATACTCTGGGTATAAAGTACCGCTATCGTAACGAAAAGGGTCATTGGGTCGGCGGTGCCATGATTTACATAGAGAGGGGCTTGGGCTGGAAATGGCTTGCGGTGATTTTTTCCGTGTTCTGCGTGTTTGCCTCCTTTGGTATCGGTAATATGTCTCAGGGTAATGAGATTGCAAATGGCCTTAAGAATTCCTTTGGTATTCCCTCATGGATAACGGCGTTAGTGATTATGCTTTTTGCAGGTCTGGTAATTGTGGGAGGCATCAAGCGTATTGCTTCCGTTACCGAGAAGGTTGTTCCCTTTATGGCGATTGCGTATATTTTGGGAGCGCTGATTGTAATCGGTGCCAATATTACTGCGGTTCCCGGTGCCTTTGCAGCAATTTTCTCCAATGCCTTCAATTTCTCATCTGTAGGTGGTGGTGTGGCAGGCTTTACTATTATGGTTGCCA
>Ga0129310_1001426_pt1 | contig 21050 bp, 19 predicted proteins | sample Go1ome_2_FD_94433 | JGI IMG/M metagenome (GOLD analysis project Ga0129310, IMG submission 94433) | Western lowland gorrila individual fecal microbial communities from Wisconsin, USA - Go1022A metagenome | ecosystem: Host-associated > Mammals > Digestive system > Large intestine > Fecal | place...
AGCTTACCGGCACGGCGGCAAAGGCAGATCGTCGAAAGTTCCTTATTTATCCGAACTCAGCTCCTTTTCAAGAATTTCATATATTTCATCGGGTATGGCGCATTTCAGACCGCGTTCAAGCTTCCTGCCCTTCTTCGCAAGCTCCAGGCACTCCTTGCTCCGGCAGAGATACGCGCCACGTCCGGGCTTTTTTCCCGTGAGGTCAACGGACAATTCTCCGTCCTTGCTGCGGACTATCCTCACGGAACCCTTTTTGCCTATCATTTCGCCGCAGCCTATGCATTTGCGCAGCGGAATGTGCTTTTCCTGCATATGACGCTCCTTATTCCTCGGTGCTGCCTGTTTCCTCAGCAGCTGCGGGAGCCTCAGCCTGCTCTGCTGCGGTGTTCTCAGCAGCGTTGGTCTGCTCCTCTTCCTCAGGATACTCAATGACCTCGAGATCCTCGGGAGTTACCTTGCTCTCAGCCTTGATGTCGATCTTGAATCCGGTGAGCTTAGCCGCGAGCAGCGCGTTCTGACCCTTGTTGCCGATGGCAAGTGACAGCTGGTTATCCGGAACGATAGCCTTGCATGCTCTTACGTGCGGGTCGTTGATGACTACGCGGAGCACCTCGGCGGGCTTAAGCGCCTGCTTGATGAACTCCTCGGGATCATCGCTGTAGAGGACTACGTCTACCTTCTCGCCCTTGAGTTCCTTGGTTACGGCGTTGATACGTGACTTCTGGGTACCGATGCATGCGCCGACTGCGTCAACATTCGGGTCGTTGCTGATAACGGCGATCTTGGAGCGGGATCCGGGAGCGCGGCTGGTAGCCTTGATCTCGACTGTTCCGTCGTAGATTTCGGGGCACTCCAGCTCGAACAGGCGCTTGATAAGTCCCTTGTCGGTACGTGTGATGCGCAGTGACTGGCGCTTTGCGCCTTCCTTATATTCTTTGGAAACGCCGGTGATATATACCTTGATGACATCGCCGACATGAAGTATCTCGCCCGGGATCTGGTCCTGGCGCATAAGGAGAACTTCGTTGTGGTTTACCTCGATCGTAGCGTGACCGGTCTTAGGCTCGATCTTGGTGACGATAGCGGAAACCGCCTCGTTCTCATACTCGCCCCACATCTCGCTGAGCTGCTGGCGCTCTACATCGCGGAAGCCCTGCTTAATAAGGTCCTTGGCGTTCTTCGCCGCGATACGCTTGAACTCGTGGGTGTCAACGGGAACCCTGATATGATCGCCGACCTGGGCGTTCGGGTCGATCTTGCGCGCGTCCTCGAGCACGATCTCGATCTCCGGCTCGTACAGTGTGTCCACTACCTCGATAACTTCCTTAAGTACGCTGACATTGAATATCTGACGGTCGAAGTCTATGTTTACGAACACTACCTCGCTGTCCTTGTCCTCAAGGTGCATGTTCGTCTTGAGACTCTTTTCGATGGCGCTCTTGATCTTCGCCACGAATACATCTCTGTCGATGCCCTTCTCCTGCGCGTATTCAGTCAGCGCAGTGAAGAAATCCATCATATCGTCCTTGGGCTGTACCTTTTTCTTAGCCATTTTCCATTATTCCTCCGTAAATGTTTAGTTCAGTCTCCGCTTTTGAGCAGATCATCGTCATCAAAGTCGTCGTAATTTATTGCAGAAACGTCAGCAAGCGGAAGCACCAGCTCGCCGAAATCTCCGGTCAACGTGATATTCTCACCGTCAAAGCCGCTCAGCACGCAGCTGAATGCCTTTGAGGGAGCGCCCTCGCACAGCTTGTAGGTCTTGACGATGATCTTCTTGCCTATCGACGGTTCCAGCTGGGCAATACGGCGCACTGGGCGCTCCAGACCCGCCGAACCTATCTCCAGATAGTCGATCTTGTCAATGAAATCCTGCTTGTCGATCTCCGCGTTGATAAGTCCGTCGATCGACTCGCAGTCGTCGATTGAGACCCCTCCCGGACGGTCTATGAAAATACGCAGGTACCACTTTGCGCCTTCCTTGGCGAACCATACGTCCCACAGCGTGTAGCCGTGGCCCTCTACTATCGGTCTTACCGCAGCGTCAGCCGCCGCCTCGATCGAGCTAAGACCCTTTGCCAGTGCCATTCAGACAGCTCCTTTCAGAATATGCAGCGGGATACACATTGCTGCATACCCCCGATTAAAACTTAAAGACTGGAGCGAACCCCAGTCTTCAGTCTAATCTATCTTTATGTATTATACCACGTTCTTTTCAGAAAATCAATAGTTTTTTTGAAAATTCTTCGTAAAAAAGTATTTTCAAACATCAGTTTCTCTTCCAATCAACGGGTCAATTCATCTCAGTATCCCACTGCGCTTACGCCATACACTGCCTGCTCATACGTGAAGCCTTCAAATTCAAGCTGCTCTATCAGTTCCTCACGAGAAAAAGACGAATAGTTCAGATAGCTTTCTGATTTCTTTGCCGCCTGTTCATTCCAGTCTGCCCCGCAGTTGTCAACGCCCATTACAGCCTGTTCATGCGTAAAGCCTTCAAATTCAAGCTGCTCAACAAGACCATTATAGGAAAAAGACGAATATTTTAAATAATCCTTTGCTTTTTCAGTTGCCTGATCTTCTTCATTTATTCCGACCTGGTCAACGCCGTAAACCGCCTGATCATGTGTAAAGCCTTCATATTCAAGCTGTTCTATCAACGACTCGCGTGAAAAAGAAGAAAAATTAAGATAACTTTGAGCCTTATCTGCCGCCTGCTCATTCCAGTCTGCTCCGCAATGCTTTGCGCCGTATTCGGCTTCAGACGTGGTAAAGCCCTCAAATTCAAGCTGTTCTATAAGCCCCTTCTCTGAAAAGGAAGAGAACCTGAGATAACTTTGTGCTTTTGCAAGAGCATTCTTTTCTCCCATGGTTGCACTGTCAGGAACTGAAACCGGCGTACTGTCAGCAACTGCCTCTGTTTCTTCCGGAACTGAACTTTCCAGCACATCGGCACTCTGTTCGTTTTCGGAATTTTCAACGGAAATTGCCTGTACAGCACTGGTGTCAACCGCAGATGTCACCTGTGAGTTGGTGCTGTCAGCCTCGGAAATGTCTGACGACACTTTCATAGAGCATGCGGTAAGCACAGAGCACATACTGCATAGCACCACCGCAGCGGTCATAAGTCTGATCATTTTTGCCTTGATTTTGCATTTATAGTTTGTCATTTTTATCCACTCCTTTTTGATAGTATTATATCACATCAATTACCTGATGTCAAGTTTAAACAGTATCCCTTTTGACGCACTTTTCATAAAATAAAAAAACAGCAAGCACTTAATAATTCATCTTTTAAAGACGTTATTCATTATTATCCGGAAACAATTAAAAAACAGATGATTCTGTGTTGACAAATCCATAAAATCGTGCTATAATCAATTCATATGAATACGAAAAGCTGTGACAAGAAACAGTAGGCACTTCTGATTTCCCAGAGAAACGGCGGCAGGTGCGAGCCGTTATTGATGATATGCCGAACCCGTCTTTGAGCTGCGCCCGGAACCCGGAATCCCCGGCAGTAAGCGGCGCCGGAACTCACCGTTAAATGAGGAGCGTTGTATGACGTGAAGCGCGGGTAACACCCGAATTCAGGTGGTAACACGGACTCTGTACAGTTCGCCCTGAGCAGAAATGCTCGGGGCTTTTTGTATTCTGAAAAAATTCAACATTCAACATCTGAAAGGAAGAAAAACATGAAACTTGAAAAGCTTGTCGGCGACCGTTTCAAGCAGCGTCCCTCCGACTGCAACATCGACAGCCACGCACTGATGATACGCGGCGGATACATGAAGTACGTTGCAAACGGAATTTTCTCCAGCTACATGCCGTTAAAGCGCATCACACGCAAGATCGAGCAGATAATCCGCGAGGAGATGGACGCCATCGACGGTCAGGAGGTATCATTCCCGGTCGTAATGCCCGCGACCCTCTGGCAGGAGTCCGGCAGATATGAGAGCATCGGCAGCGAGCTGCTGAGATTTACAGACCGCAACAAGGCGCAGATGGTTCTTGGCATGACCCACGAGGAAGCCGCAGTACAGCTCGTCCGCGAGTACGCAAACAGCTACACCAAGTACCCGTTCATGATATACCAGATACAGACCAAGTTCCGTGACGAGGCGCGTCCCCGCGGCGGTCTTATCAGAGTACGCGAGTTCACCATGAAGGACGCGTATTCCTTCCACACCTCCCAGGAGGATCTTGAGGAATACTACATGCGCTGTCACAAGGCGTACGAGCGTATTTATGCGCGCGCAGGAATTCCGGAGGTCATTTCCGTCAAGTCCGACTCCGGCATGATGGGCGGCAGCATCTCCCATGAGTTCATGCTGCTGACGCCTATCGGCGAGGATTCCATCGCGATATGCAAGGACTGCGGATTCCGTGCGAACATGGAGGCTGCCGAGTCCATCATTGAGAACACCCGCGACGCCGAGAGCCAGCCGCTCACCGAAGTATACACCCCGAATATCCACACCATCGAGGAAATATGCGAGTTCCTGCACACGCCGCAGGACAAGAGCTGCAAGGCAGTCGTATACCAGCGCAACCACGATGACAGCTACGTAGTTGTATTTATCCGCGGCGATCTGGACATCAACGAAACCAAGCTTACTAACTTCCTGGGCTGCGATATCCACCCGGCAGTTATAACCCCCGAGTGCGGGCTGAATCCCGGCTACATCGGACCTGTAGGACTTCCCGAGGGCATTACAGTACTGTTCGATAAGTCCCTCCAGAACACCAACAACCTCTCCTGCGGTGCAAACAAGGAAGAGTACCACTACACCGGACTTGATATCGACCGCGACTGCAAGAATGTAGAGTACCGTGACTTCGCGAAGATAATCGAGGGCGGTATCTGCCCGAACTGCGGCAAGAAGCACATCACCATCTCCCGTGGTATCGAGGTCGGCAACATATTCCAGCTCGGCACCAAGTATACAAAGAGCATGGGCATGACCTACCTTGACAAGGACGGAAATACCCAGGTTCCGATAATGGGCTGCTATGGTATCGGCGTTGGCAGACTGGCGGCTTCCGTATGCGAAGTTCACCACGACGATTACGGACCCATATGGCCGATGGCTATTGCTCCGTGGCAGGTACACATCTGCGCAGTACGTTCTGATGACGCAGAGGTAAAGGAAAAGGCAGACGCACTCTATGACGAGCTTCAGAAGCGCGGCGTAGAGGTCATCTACGACGACCGTTCGGTAAGCGCCGGCGTAATGTTCTCCGACGCAGACCTGCTGGGAGTTCCGCTGCGCGTTATCGTCAGCCCGAGGAACCTCAAGGACGGCGTTATAGAGATATCCGCCCGCGACAAAAGCTTCAGCGAGAAGCTTGCTCCGGCAGATGTAGCCGACAGGATCCAGCAGAAGATTGCAGAAATGATGCAGTTTGACGTTGAGTAATTGAGCATAAAAGAACTCCCCGAAAAATCGGGGAGTTCAGCTTTATACAGATATATCCCCGAGGTCATCGGGGATATACTTTTTATTATTTGTTAGCCTTTAAGAGCAGCTCGTCAAATTCCTCCTGCGTTACCGGCTTCGAATAGTAGAAGCCCTGGGCGGAATCGCAGCCGCAGTCATGCAGGAACTGAGCCTGCTCCTTGGTTTCTACGCCCTCGGCGATGATATCAAGTCCGATATCCTGCGACATCGAGATGGTGTGCGAAATTATCTTTCTTCCGCGGCCGCTCTCCATGAATTCCGACAGGAATCCGCGGTCTATCTTCAGCACATCGAATGGCGTGGTTTTCAGCATGTTCAGCGACGAATAGCCGGAGCCGAAATCGTCCATCAGCATCGTAAATCCGGCGTCCTTCATCTTTTTAACCACGTCTGAAACGCCACCCTGAGCGTCTGTGGTTTCGGTTATTTCAAGCTCCAGGAGCTTTATCGGGATATCGTATTTCTTCACAAGCCCGAGCAGGAAGCCGACGATGTCAAAGGAATGTATGTACTCCCTGGAGATATTCACCGATACGGGCACCGGCTCGATCCCCTTGTCTATCCAGTCGCGGATCTTGCGGCAGGCGCTCTCCCAGATTATCTGGTCAAGTTTAAGGATAAAGCCGTTTTCCTCGAATACCGGTACGAAATCCGCCGGGGATATCATGCCCTTTTCCGGGTGAATCCATCTTGCAAGGGCTTCCGCGCCGATTATCCTGCCGGTAGAAATGCAGTACTTCGGCTGGAGGTACATAATGAACTCGTTGTCAAGCAGCGCGTTCTTCATATCCTCCTCGATTATCTGCTTCTTCTGCAGCTCGTTCTTCATTCGTCCGTTGAAGAAGCCTATGTTGTTCAGTGCGCTTCCCTTTACGGACTGGCGTGCGATGCCCGCATTATCTCCGTGCCTGCGGGTGTGAAGCGTTCTGTCCTCCGCGATGGCTACGCCGAATATCAGCCTGTAGTCCATATCCTTGAAGCCGGAAAGCAGGCTCTCCAGCCGATGGATAAATTCCAGGAGATGCTGGTCGCTGTCGAACGTCGTGACGATCATGAACACGTCCGCGGTAAGGCGGCAGTACGGCTGTTCCTCGTTGCAGATAAGTCCGAGGGTATCCGTCAGGAACTCCAGCAGCTCATCGCCGCGCTCAACGCCGTAGTTCTCGTTGATAAGCTTGAACCGCTCGACATCGAACTGAATAAACGCGATCTCCTCGTTCGGGTGACGCGCCATCATGTCTGTAACCTCCTGACCGTAGATCTGCGGAGCGCGGTCGGAGGAGAACGAAACAAGTATCTTCTTGTTTACGATCTCTTTCTGAGTATACGGACGTATGGTGCCATGCACCGCCAGTATCTTTCCGCCGTCGTCCCGGAGGAAGTGCGCGAAAAATCCGCACAGCGACGCCTGCTCGTCCGGCGAGAATTTCATCATGATGTCAACGCTCAGACTGTTGCAGTCTATACCGGATATTACGCCCTCCTCAAGCCGCGAGCTGAATACGTTGAACTGCGGCATCGACTGTTCGTCGATAAGTCCGCTTTCCCGCAGGAAATCCAGCGGATCGCCGCTGATATTATCGAAAAGCGTGCTTCCCACCGTGGAGATAGTGCCGGCGGTGCAGTCCCACAAAAAATGCAGCGAGCGCTTATCCCTATCCAGCATGTCTATGAATAACTGTTTATCCTTTTCAGAAATCCTGCACATCAAAACACCACCCATCTTCAGATTTCAATTTTCTTGTATAATTATAACATACTTTTAGCCAAAATGCAAGCGTTTTTGTTAAAAACGTTAAAGACAACATGTCACAATCGTCTATTATCCGGCATAATCCGACATTATGCGAATGCTTTTAAAATAATCGAGCGCCGTAAACGTACGCTCAGTACGCGCCAGGAAGTAATTTTCCGTCACGCGCTCCAGCATTACTGCTGCGCTGTCGGACACCGAAAACCGGAACGCCCTGTCAAGCTTGGCGTAAACGATATTGCGCATTGCCGCCAGAATCTCCGGCGTAAGGACGTAGTATCTGCCGCGGTATTCCCTGTCGAAGCAGTCGCCGCAGATAAGTTCCCCGCTGTCCGGCAGGAAGAACATCTCCTGGTGCTCGAACGCGCCACAGTTGCAGCAGCCGCGCAGGTCCGGGAAATAACCAAGCATGCAGGAATATCGCAGCTCGAACGCCGCCTTTACCGCCGAAAGCCGCGCCGCGCTCTGCGCGGTCTCCGCCTCGTAAAGCGCGATCGCGAAAAAACGCACCAGGCTGTCGGAATTTCCGCTGTACTGCGCCTGTTCCTGCGGAGTGCAGAACTTTACCGCCTGGGCGAAATACGAGCCTAAAGCCAGCTTTTCGATATCGCTGCCAAGCTCGTGGAAGCTCCGTTTCGGCTTCGCGGAGTTCACGGAATACCGCTGCTTTGTCTTGTTAAGGCAGAACGTAGCATAGGAAAACAGCCCGCATGAACCGAGCAGCGAGCTGTTTATCTTCTTTACGCCGTGTGCCGTGGCTTCGATTATTCCCTGCTCGTCGGTGAGGATATCGAGGAAGCAGTTGCTCTCCCCGATCTCCCGCCGCCCGACGACGATACCGTCATAGGTGAACAGCATTACCCCCACCGCCTTTCAGTGAATCACAGCCGGTCACTCGCCGTACTGTCCGTCGTACATTCCGAGGTCGGATATGACGCGCTCACGGTTGCGCCAGTCCTCCTTGACCTTAACGAAGCACTGGAGGTTGACCTTTGCCTGGAGCAGCTCCTCCATATCCTCCCGCGCCATGGAAGCCATCTTTTTGAGCTTCTCGCCGCCCTTGCCGATTATCATGCCCTTGTGGCTTTCCTTTTCGCAGATGATAACGACGCTGATGTCGATTATCTCCGTGTCGCCCTTCATACGGCTCTTGAACTTCTCAACGTCCACTGCCGTGCCGTGCGGTATCTCCTCCTGCATAACGCGGAGTATCTTTTCGCGGACTATCTCGGAGCACATGAAGCGCTCAGTGCGGTCGGTCGCGATATCGTCCGGGAAGTAGTGCTCGCCCTCCACCGCGAAGCGCTCCAGTACCGGGAGTATCTGGTCGGTGTTGATGCGGTTCTTTACGGATATCGGGATTATCTCCTCAAAGTCGTACAGCTCGGAGTACTGCTGGATAACCTTGAGTATCTCGCTCTTGTCCTTAAGCAGATCGACCTTGTTGAGCAGTAGGACCACCGCAGTTCCGTGGGAAGCAAAGCTGCGTATCAGATCCTGCTCGATGGAGGATATTTTCTTTGTAACGTCCGCCATGAGTATCGCGCAGTCCACGTCGTCAACGCTCTGTCTGATGGACTTCACCATGTGCTCGGAAAGCTTCGTCTTTGGCTTGTGCATGCCCGGAGTGTCAATGAAAACGTACTGGATATCGCCTTCGGTGAGTACGCCGTTGATACGGTTTCTGGTGGTCTGCGGCTTCTCGCTGACGATGGACACCTTTTCGCCGACAAGCAGATTCGTCAGCGAGGATTTACCGGCATTAGCGCGGCCGGTTATTGCAATGAATGCGTTCTTTGTCATCTTATTTACCCTTATATTCTAGTCTGAATTCTTCATAGATTATCGGCATATCCTCGGAGAATTTTCCGTCAACCGTCATGAAAAAATCCCTATGCCGTGCGAGCCAGTCCTCAATGTTATCGTCCTCGCCCATTTTCAGCACCTGTTCCAGTGTTATCTCGTTGAACCTTATTATCTGCGCCCGAATGGTCTTTATAACGCAGCGCGGCATACCGTACCAGTCCGCAATTATAACATACGTGCCTTTTTTAGGAAGCTCCATGTCGTCGCTCCGATAGATCCGCGCACGCTTTTTACCGCGTTTGATAAGCTTTATAAGGTTTTCCGATGTGGCGGGATCTTTTCCCATATTCGATTTTCCCACACTCGTGATATTTCCTTCGGGATTCTTTTCCGCAATAAACTGATGCCAGAATTCATCAACCGCCTTATAAATGTACTCGTTGTACATGTCCGGACGTTTCTGCCTGGTCACCCGGAGCGCCTCGCGGGTCTGCCATTCTGTAACAGTCCTGTGATCTCCGGTGAGCAGCGTTTCCGGGACTTTGCGTCCGTGCCATTCCTCCGGCCGTGTGTACTGCGGGTACTCCAGAAGTCCGTTGTAATGGCTCTCGATGCTGTACGCGTCCTCGTTCGGGAGAACTCCCGGCTGTAGCCTCGCCACGGCGTCCGCGACGATAAGCGCCGGAAGCTCGCCGCCGGTCAGTACGTAATTTCCGACCGAAAGCTCTTCGCATTCCAGCTCGTCAAGCACGCGCTGGTCTATGCCCTCGTAGTGACCACACAGAAGTATCAGCCACGGCTCGGCGGCAAGCTCCTGCACTTTTTTCTGCGTGAGAACCTCGCCCTGCGGGGACATGTAGATTATCCTTGGCTTTCCCTCGCCCTGCGACTTTATCGCCGAAATACAGTCGTACACCGGCTGAGCCTGCATGAGCATTCCGGTGCCGCCGCCGTAGGGCTTATCATCAACGCGGCGGTGCTTGTTCTCGGTGTACTCCCGGATATCGTGGGAATATATCTCGATATGCCCGTTCTTTATCCCGCGGCCGATTATGCTCTCATGGATAACGCTGTCGCACATATCCGTGAACAGCGTTGCAATGTCTATCCTCATTCGCCGTCCTCGGAAGTGTCGTCGTCAAACAGCCCGGGCAGAGGACGTATTATCATTTCTCCGGCGTCGATATCGGTTTTCAGTACCACTTCGTCGATGCACGGGAACATCAGTTCCCTGCCGTCGTCCTTTTTGATGGAATACACGTCGCTGGCGCCGTTCTGGTAAACGTCGGTTATCTTTCCGTAGACCTCGCCGGTGTCGGCGTCCTTTACGGTCAGTCCTATAATGTCCTGAATGAAGTACAGACCCTCTTCAAGCTCCGCGTCGTCGCGGTCGAGGTACAGTATCTTTCCGATGAGCGGCTGAGCCTGCTCGATTTTGTCGATACCCTGGAACTTCATAACAACGACGTTCTTGTGCGGGAACGCCCGGGTGACTTCCATCGCAGTCTTTCCCTTGTCGAGATAGAGCGTGTCGAAATCGCACAGCACCTCCGCGCTGTCGCAGTAGTACTGCACGCGGACCTCGCCGCGTATCCCCTGGGTGGCAACTATCTTGCCGATTTCAAGAAACTGTTTTTTCATGGCGTTCCTCTTATAGTCCGATCTTGATTATCTCGTCAAAGCCCTGCTGCTTTGCCTTGGAATAAGCCTTGTCAGCCTTCTTGCGGTTGGCTGCGGCGATAAGCGTAACATCGCTGTCCGCCTGGAGTTCGTCAGATTTCGCGATGGCTTCCAGAACAGCCTCCGGGCTGTGGAGGATAGCGACCTTTCTGCGGCTTCCTGCAAGCTGGATATTGTTCTCGGTGACGATGGAGAAAATACGCTCGAATCCGATGGAAAAGCCGACTGCCGGAACAGTGTCGCCGGTAAATCTGCCGATGAGGTTATCATAGCGTCCGCCGCCTGCGACTGTTCCGCCAAACTGCTTGCTGGCTACCTCAAAAACAGTGCCAGTATAGTAGCCCTGACCCCTTACCAGCGACGGGTCGAACTCAACTGTGTAGCCGTCGGAAAGCTTGTCCGCGGTCTCGATTATGGTACGGAGCTGCTCCAGCGTTTCCTTTGCGTCCTCGGAGCAGTACTGCGCCATATCGTCCAGCGTGAGGTTACCCTTTGCAAGAAGCCCGGAAAGCGCGTTCACGGCTTCCTCCGGCATTCCCTTTTCGCGAAGCTCAGCGGCAACGCCATCAGCGCCTATCTTATCCAGCTTGTCGAAGCTTACGGACACGGTATCCAGAGCGTCCTCCGGGAATCCCATCGTCAGCAGGGAATTTCTCAGCACGCGGCGGTCGTTCACGCGCACGGTAAACTCGCCGATACCGATTTTTGAAAGCGCCTTTGCGGTAACGGAGATAAGCTCTATCTCGCAGCACCAGGAATCGGAACCGAGTATGTCGATATCGCACTGAACGAACTCGCGGAGTCTGCCGCGCTGAGGTCTTTCCGCACGATAAACCTTGTCGATCTGAATGCACTTGAACGGCGAGGGCAGGCTGTTGCGGTTGTTCGCGTAGTAGCGGGAAAGCGGCAGGGTCAGGTCATAACGCAGACCGAGGTCGCACAGTTCCTTCTCGTCCACGGGGGACTTTGCGAGGGCTTCTGCGAGCTTGTCGCCGCGCTTCATTATGCGGAAGATGAGATTAAGGTTGTCGCCGCCGTCGCTCTTGTCGAGGTTCTCAGCGCTCTCGATCGCGGGGGTGTAAATGCGGGTGAATCCGCTGGCGGTGTAGGTGTCGAGGATCAGATTCATCAGACGGTCGCGCTGTGCGGCTGCCTCCGGTAAGTATTCCTGCATTCCCTTCTGAGGCTTTATATTCATGTTCGTGTTTCCTTTCGTTTATAGATATTGGATAAATCCTGTTTTTTCGGTTCTGTTGTAGCCTGCGTGCTCGTAGAAATTCAGCGTGCTCTCCAGCCTGGAGCCGGTCATCAGCACAAGCCGGTAGCAGTTCTCACGTATCGCGAGGTCACGGGCATATTCAAGGCAGGCGGTTGCTAAATGACGTCCCCGGTAGTCCGGGTGAGTCACGACATTCTCGACCCAGGCGTATGGCCTAGGTCCGTGGGTGAGGTTCGGAACGATGACGCAGGTTATCGTAGACACCAGCTTTCCGTCCTCCTCCGCGACGATCAGGTGATAATCCGGGTCGTTGACCAGGCGCTCCCAGAGTTCGCGCGTCTGAGCCGCCGGGGGTATCTCCGTTTCGTGGAGATGGAGGTAAAGCTCCATCAGCTGCCCGTATTCATCCGGGCGTACTTCCCTTATCATACGCCGCCTCCTTTCATGCACATATATTATATTTTACCACATAAACGCGTTTATTTCAAGGGGTTGACCGCAAAATAATTAAAGGCGGACGATCAGCCGAAAAATTTGCAGGAACTCGCGTAAAAAAATTCAGAAAAACTCTTGACAAGCGGGAAAATTTGTGGTATCATATCACCAACGAAAGGTTCGGCGGCGTCCAAACCGCCCGGGCTTTAAAATCGAATACGCCCTTACAAACCAGTGAAGTGGAAATAAAAATGCTTGTGCACTCACAGAGAGCGGTCGGCGCTGAAAGTACCGCAGAACGCAAAGCATATCAAATGGCCCACTGAGGGCGCAGTCAAAGGCGGGGTCCAAAGCCGCTGAGTATTCTGCGACGTGTTGCAAGCGTTAATTGCAGGGATATGTCAGTATCCGTCGAGTGTGCGGCGCTTTGGCCGCAAATTAAGGTGGCACCACGGTAGTATAATTATATGCTCCGTCCTTAGAAGCAGAGGAGATCTGCGTTTAAGGGCGGAGTTTTTGTTTTGGGCAGAACGCCCGTGGAAAGGAGCAGAAATCATGCTGAAACCTACTCTTGAACAGGCAAAGGAATACACCGGCTACAGCGTTATTCCTGTATGCAGGGAGATCCTGTCGGACTTCACCACACCTATCGAGGTGCTGAAGAAGCTGCGCGCCGTTAGCCGCCACGTATACATTCTCGAGAGCGTCGAGAACCAGGAGAAATGGGGACGCTACACGTTCCTCGGATATAACCCGAAGCTTGAGATAACCTGCATAAACGGTGAGCTGACAGTCAAGGACGTTCTGACCGGAACGGTGGAGACCTCGAAGCAGAGCCACCCTGCGGACTACATCAAGAAGCTGATGGCGCAGTACAGCAGCCCGAAGATCAACGGACTGCCGTCATTTACCGGCGGTCTGGTGGGGTACTTCTCCTACGATTACATCAAGTACAGCGAGCCTACGCTGAACCTCGACGCCGAGGACGAGGAGCACTTCAAGGACGTTGACCTGATGCTTTTCGATAAAGTAATCGCATTCGATAATATCCACCAGAAGATAGTGCTGATAACCAACATATCCTCCGCGGACATCGACAGCGATTACGCGAAGGCTGAAAAGGACCTCGCGGAAATGGAGCAGCTCATCAGATACGGCAAGCCTGCGGATATCCCCCACGGAAAGCTTACATCAGAGTTCCGCAAGCTGTTCGACAAGGAGCAGTACTGCGCGATGGTCGAGAAAGCCAAGCACTACATCTACGAGGGCGATATATTCCAGGTGGTGCTCTCCAACCGTCTTGACGCGGACTTCGACGGAAGCCTGCTGGATGCCTACAGAGTGCTCCGCGCAACGAACCCCTCCCCTTACATGTTCTTCTTCTCCAGCGACGACATGGAGATCGCCGGCGCTTCCCCGGAGACCCTGGTGAAGCTCGAAAACGGCACGCTCCACACATTCCCACTTGCCGGAACACGTCCCCGCGGCGCGACAGATGAAGAGGACAAGCGCCTCGAAACGGAACTCCTGCACGACGAAAAGGAGCTTTCCGAGCACAACATGCTCGTGGACTTGGGACGCAACGACATCGGCAAGATAAGCAAGTTCGGTACTGTTGAAGTCGAGAAGTACATGAGCATCGAGCGTTACTCCCACGTAATGCACATCGGCTCGACGGTGCGCGGCGAGATACGTGACAACAAGTCCGCGCTGGACGCCGTTGACGCGATACTCCCGGCGGGAACTCTCTCCGGAGCGCCGAAGCTCCGCGCCTGCGAGATAATCAACGAACTTGAGAACAACAAGCGCGGCGTTTACGGCGGCGCGGTAGGGTACATCGACTTCCGCGGAAATCTCGATACCTGCATCGCGATAAGACTTGCATTCCGCAAGAACGGCAGGGTATTCGTGAGAAGCGGCGCCGGAATAGTCGCGGACAGCGTGCCCGAAAATGAATTCAACGAGTGCATCAACAAGGCAAAGGCAGTCATGAACGCGCTCACCATCGCACAGGAGGAGAGCTTATGATACTTCTGATAGACAATTACGACAGCTTTTCATACAATCTGTACCAGCTCATCGGCGGCATAAACCCGGATATAAAGGTCATACGCAACGACGAGCTGACAGTGGACGAGATAATGGCGCTGAAGCCCTCGCACATAATCGTCAGCCCCGGTCCCGGACGTCCCTGCGACGCCGGCGTCTGCGAGGACGTTATAAAGGCGGCAGCCGGAAAGATACCAGTGCTCGGCGTATGCCTGGGACATCAGGCGATATGCGAGACGTTCGGCGCTGAGATAACCTACGCGAAGAAGCTCATGCACGGCAAGAAGTCCGTGACGAAGCTGGACACCACAAGCAGGCTCTTCCGCGGAATGGACGAAACCTGCGAGGTCGCGCGGTACCATTCGCTTGCAGCTTCCGAGGAGGGATTCCCGGAGTGCCTTAAAGTTACGGCGCGCACTGACGACGGCGAGATAATGGCAGTGGAGCACAGGGATTACCCGATTTACGGCGTGCAGTTCCACCCGGAGTCGATACTTACACAGCACGGAAGAAAAATGGCTGAGAATTTTCTGGAGGTAACATTATGATAAAGGAAATGATAAAGAAAGCGGCAGACGGCATCGACCTGACCTATGAGGAAGCTGCGGAAGTCACCCGCGAAATAATGACCGGAAACACCACGCCTGCACAGACCGCGGCATACCTCACGGCGCTCCACATCAAGGGCGAGACCGCGGACGAAATTTCCGCCAGCGCCTTTGTTATGCGTGATGTCGCAACTCCGATTAACTATTCCGGCGAGGTTCTGGAGATCGTCGGAACTGGCGGCGACGGCTCCAATTCCATCAACATTTCAACAATTTCTGCACTGGTGTGCGCTGCGGCGGGAGTAAAGGTCGCAAAGCACGGCAACCGCGCGGCTTCCAGCAAGTGCGGCACCGCCGACTGCCTGGAGGCGCTCGGCGTGAACATCGCAACAGCTCCCGACGGCTGCGTGAAGCTGCTTGACGAAGCTGGCATGTGCTTTCTGTTCGCGCAGAAGTACCACAGTGCCATGAAGTACGTAGGCCCCGTCCGCAAGGAAATTGGCATTCCGACGATATTCAACGTGCTCGGCCCGCTCACCAACCCGGCGCACCCGGCATTCCAGCTGCTCGGCGTTTATAAACCGGAACTCCTGGAGCCGATGGCAAAATCCCTGGTAAAGCTCGACGTAAAGCGCGGAATGGCTGTGTTCGGCACCGACAAGCTGGACGAAATTTCCGTCAGCGCGCCCACTATGGTACTTGAATTCAACGGCGACAACTTCAACAAATACGAGATAACCCCGGAGCAGTTCGGCATCGCACGCCACGAAAAATCCGAACTGGTAGGCGGAACACCCGACGAGAACGCGGCGGCCGCAAGGCGCATACTTTCCGGCGAACAGGGTGCGGGCAGGGACGCAGTTCTGCTGAATGCGGGCGCGGCTCTCCACATCGTAAAGGGCGTTTCGATGGAGGGCGGCATAAAGCTTGCCGCACAGACCATCGACAGCGGCGCGGCTCTCAAAACACTTGAAACCTACATCAAAGTTTCCAACGAGGTAAAGGCATGATCTTACAGGAAATTGCAGAACGCACAGTACAGCGCGTTGCAGACGAAAAGGCGTCGCTCCCGCTCTCCGAGATGAAAAAGCGCGCCGAAGCCCTGGACTCCAACACCGGATTTCCGTTTAAAAAGGCGCTTGGTGGCAGCGATATTTCGTTCATCTGCGAAGTAAAGCGCGCTTCCCCGTCTAAGGGGCTTATCGCGGAGGATTTCCCGTATCTCGACATCGCGCGGGAATACGAAGCGGCGGGCGCTGCGGCTATCTCATGCCTTACGGAACCTTTCTGGTTCAGGGGCAGCGACGAGTATCTGCGCGAGATATCGCAGGCGGTCAGCATTCCGGTGCTCCGCAAGGATTTCACGGTAGACGAGTACATGATATACCAGGCAAAGACCCTCGGTGCTTCTGCGGTTCTTCTGATATGCTCGATACTGAGCCGCGGACAGCTCTCGGAGTACCTTGAGATCGCGCATTCCCTGGGACTCTCGGCATTGGTCGAAGCGCACGACGAGGAGGAAGTCCGCACGGCGGTTTCAGTCGGCGCGGGTATAATCGGCGTAAATAACCGCGACCTTAAAACATTCACGGTGGATATCAACAATTCCGCGAGATTACGGAAACTGGTTCCGCCGGAGATTCTGTTCGTATCCGAAAGCGGAATAAAGACCGCCGCAGATATCGAAGCGCTCCGCAGCAACGGCACCAACGCAGTGCTCATCGGCGAAACGCTGATGAGAAGCCCGGACAAGAAAGCGGCTCTCGCCGAACTCAGAGGGCGCTGAGATGAAGATAAAGCTCTGCGGAATGTTCCGCGACTGCGATATTGATTTCGCGAACGAAGCGAAGCCGGATTACATCGGGTTTATCCTCGGCTTTCCGAAAAGCCACCGGAATATCGACCGTGAAACGGCTCAGCGGATGCGCTCGCGGCTCTCCCCGGAGATAAAGGCGGTGGGAGTTTTCGTGAATTCCCCGGAAACCACTTGCGCTGAGTACGCGAATTGTGGTATAATAGATGTGATACAGCTTCACGGACAGGAGGACGCGGATTATATCCGCAGGCTCCGCGCACTCACGGACGCGCCGATAATAAAGGCGGCAAAGATACGCAACCCGCAGGATATACAGAACGTCCAGGCGCTCGGCGCGGATTACGTCCTGCTAGACAACGGCACCGGCACCGGGGAGATGTTCGATCATTCCCTGCTGGAGGGCGCTGAGATAAGCCAGCCGTTTTTCCTCGCCGGAGGACTTACCCCGGATAACCTGCGGAATGCGGCGGAAAATATCCGCCCCTACTGCGTGGACTTATCCAGCGGTGTTGAGACCGACCGGGTAAAGGATCGCGAAAAAATGCTGTCGGCAGTACGTATCATAAGAGATCTGTAATATATAATGAAAGGATAAATGACATGGCAAAGGGACGCTACGGCGATTTCGGCGGACAGTATATCCCCGAAACGCTCATGAACGAAATACACAAGCTGGAGGAAGCCTACGAATTCTACAAGCACGACAAGCAGTTCAACGATGAGCTTAACACGCTCCTGCGCGAGTACGCGGGACGTCCGTCGCTGCTCTATTACGCTGAGAAGATGACAAAGGATCTCGGCGGCGCGAAGATATACTTCAAGCGCGAGGACCTCAATCACACAGGCTCTCACAAGATAAACAACGTTCTCGGCCAGGCGCTTCTCGCGAAGAAGATGGGCAAGACCCGTATCATCGCGGAGACCGGCGCAGGTCAGCACGGAGTTGCGGCGGCTACCGCGGCTGCTCTGCTGGGACTTGAGTGCGAGATATTCATGGGCAAGGAGGACACTATCCGCCAGGCGCTGAATGTTTACCGCATGGAGCTTCTCGGCGCAAAGGTGAACCCCGTCACCACCGGAACAATGACCCTCAAGGACGCCGTAAACGAAGCAATGCGCGACTGGACGACCCGCGTTGACGACACGCTGTACGTCCTCGGTTCCGTAATGGGGCCGCACCCGTTCCCGATGATCGTCCGCGACTTCCAGAGCGTGATCTCCAAGGAAGCCCGCGAGCAGATACTCGAAAAGGAGGGTAAGCTCCCGACCGCCGTTATGGCGTGCGTTGGCGGCGGCTCCAATGCGATGGGAATGTTCTACAACTTCATCAACGACAAGGACGTCAGACTTATCGGCTGCGAGGCTGCGGGACGCGGCGTTGACACCGGAGAGACTGCGGCCACCATCGCAACGGGTACGCTCGGTATCTTCCACGGAATGAAGTCCCTCTTCTGCCAGAACGAATACGGTCAGATCGCGCCGGTATATTCCATCTCCGCAGGACTTGACTACCCCGGAATCGGCCCGGAGCACGCGCATCTCCACGAGATAGGCAGAGCGGAGTATGTCCCGGTAACTGACGACGAAGCAGTAAATGCGTTCGAGTACATCGCCCGCACCGAGGGTATAATCTGCGCCATCGAGAGCGCGCATGCAGTGGCTCATCTGATGAAGATAGCGCCGACCATGAGCAAGGACGATATCATCATCTGCTGCCTGTCCGGCCGCGGAGACAAGGACGTTGCTGCAATAGCAAGATACAGGGGGATTGATCTGCATGAATAAGATACATAACGCATTTGAGAACAAAAAGGCGTTCATCGGCTTTCTGACCGCCGGCGACCCGACCTTTGACGACAGCTTCAACAATATCATGGCAATGGTAAAAGCGGGCGCTGACCTTATCGAGATCGGTATTCCGTTCAGCGACCCTATCGCAGAGGGTCCCGTTATCCAGGAAGCGAATATCCGCGCACTGAGCAACGGCATGACCACCGACCGCGCATTCGAGCTTGCCGAAAAGGTACGCCAGAACACTGATATCCCGATATGCTTCATGACCTATCTGAACCCGGTGTTCAAGTACGGCTATGACAGATCCTTCGCACGCTGCCAGGAGATAGGCGTTGACGGACTTATCTGCCCGGACATGCCCTATGAGGAAAAGCACGAAGCCGCTGACGTTGCGCAGAAGTACGGCGTTTCCGTTATCTCGCTCATCGCGCCGACCAGCGAAGAGCGTATCAAGATGATAGCCAGCGAAGCCGAGGGATTCATTTACATAGTTTCCTCCATGGGAGTTACCGGAGTGCGCAGCGAGATTAAGACCGACCTCCACCACATCATGGAAGCCGTAAAGAAGTACGCGAAAGTTCCGGCGGCTATCGGCTTTGGCATAAGCAAGCCCGAGCAGGCTAAGAACATGGCGGAGCTTGCGGACGGCGTTATCGTCGGAAGCGCGATAGTAAAGCTCGTTGCACAGTACGGCAGCGAAGCCCCCGACCACATCTACGAGTACGTAAAGTCCATGAAGGACGCAATAAGATAATAACAGGCGCCGTTCGCGATATGAACGGCGCTTAATTATTTATACGAAAAGGGGAAGCCGGGCGGCTTCCCCTGAAATATTACTTCTTGAACAGCTTCTTGAATCTCTCCATAGCCTCTGTTGTAAGCTCGTGGGTGCTGAACGCGGTCAGTCTGAACCAGCCGTCGCCGTTTGCGCCGAAACCAGCGCCCGGAGTACCAACGACCTGTATCTCATTGAGCAGGTAGTCGAAGAACTCCCAACTGCCCATGCCGTTCGGGCTCTTCAGCCAGATGTACGGGGAGTTGATGCCGCCGGTGTACTTTATACCCAGCTCGTCGCAGGTGTGCGCGATAATGCGCGCGTTCTCCTGGTAGTAAGCGATGGTAGCCTTTGTCTGCGCCTGTCCCTCGGGAGTGAACACAGCCTCAGCCGCGCGCTGTACCGGATAGGATACGCCGTTGAACTTGCTGCCCTGGCGTCTGTTCCACAGGTCAGCGATCTTTACTTCCTCGCCCTTGCTGTTCTTCTGCACAAGCTCCTCGGGAACGATGGTGTAACCACAGCGTGTGCCGGTGAATCCAGCGGTCTTGGACAGGGAGCATATCTCGATAGCGCACTTCTTCGCGCCCTCTACCAGATAAATGCTTCTGGGAAGCTCCGGATCGGTGATGAATGCCTCGTAAGCCGCGTCGAAGATGATAACGGCTTCGTTTGCGAGCGCGTAGTCCACCCACTCCTTGAGCTGAGCCTTGGTGTAAACGGAGCCAGTAGGGTTGTTCGGGGAGCAGAGGTAGATGATGTCAGCCTTTACGTCCTTGGGGGGCATTGCAGCGAAACCGTTCTCCTCGGTGGAGTTAGCGTAAACAACGGAGTTGCCGCTCATGATGTTGCTGTCAACGTATACGGGGTAAGCCGGGTCGGTGACAACAACGGTGTTGCCCTCGCCGAAGATGTCGATGATGTTGCCGCAGTCGCTCTTTGCGCCGTCGCTGATGTGGATAACAGCCGGGTCAACGTCAGCGCCGAAGCTCTTGTAGTAGTTGGAAACCGCGTCGCGCAGGAAGTCGTAGCCGGCGCCGCTGTCCTCGTATCCGCGGAACGTTTCCTTAACGCCCATCTCCTTTGCAGCCTTGACCATAGCGTCAACTACGACCGGAGCCAGGGGCTGTGTTACGTCGCCGATACCCATTCTGATGAGCTTTGCTTCCGGGTGAGCGGCGGAATACGCCTTTACGCGCTTGCCGATATCAATGAAGAGGTAGTTCTTCTTCAGGTTGAAGAAATTTTCATTTAACTTTGCCATTTTGCCTGTTCCTTTCTTATGTTCATTACTTAGGCAATACCGTACAAAGAAAATCCAATGATGGTCTTTGTGCGGTGCTGCCTTAATTCCTATGGAATTAGTCCAAACTATATTTTACAATATTTCTGCCGGTTTGTCAACGGCTTTTTGCGTTATAGTGTGGACACACTGCGCATATTATAAAAAGTCAAGGACAGAAAAGGGCAACTCGCGAGAATTTGAATTGCGGTTCTTCCTAAAGTTCATTTTAGCAATGCCAAATGTATTATAGGCTTCCACAAAAAGTTCAAGTACAGCTCTAAGTGTTTCAAGCTTACGCGGGAAACAACGACTTCTACGACGCAAAATGGGAATATAATGCCTTAGATCGGCATTGATTCCTTCCACAGTGAAGGTGTCACTTTTGTTACGAGCATTCCTAATATGCTTGCCCGGATATACAACATCAA
>Ga0129310_1001427_pt1 | contig 21037 bp, 21 predicted proteins | sample Go1ome_2_FD_94433 | JGI IMG/M metagenome (GOLD analysis project Ga0129310, IMG submission 94433) | Western lowland gorrila individual fecal microbial communities from Wisconsin, USA - Go1022A metagenome | ecosystem: Host-associated > Mammals > Digestive system > Large intestine > Fecal | place...
ACTTCATTATAGATACCTCTCTGTTCAATAAGATTTTTACTAACCTGCCAGTCAGTAGTCTTATTGTACTCTGAGGTATTTTTAATTTTCAACATCTACGTTTTTTATTATACAGGAAGCTCCGTTTTATATTTAGCTGATGGATTATATATCTATATTTGAATTTTATCACAAGTACGTCGTGAAATCAACATTTCACGACATACTTTATACACCTTCCTATTCATAAAAATAGACCGGATTTTAATATTCCGGTCTTTCATCTTTTATAAATTACTCTAATCTTCTGTAGAGGCTTGTAAAATTGCCATGATATATTTTATAACCTCTTTCCGGTGTTCTTGGGGAAGATTCACATATGCTAATGTACAGGAAACGAAATCCTGATCTGTTTCAAGTATTTTTACTGCATCATTGTATTCAGTATGTTGGATTGGCAACAAAAACATTGGTCCGATGCCTTTTTCTAACCATAATGGATTTACATTGAATTCCCGGCAGATTGCCAAAAATACCTGATTAGAAATATTTCTTTCCCCATTTTCAATTTTTGAGACTCCAGATTTTGTTATTCCAAGTTTGTCTCCGAATTCCTCCAGAGTAAGCCCTTTTTCAATTCTTAATTCTCGAATTCTTTCATTCATAATAACCACTGCCTTTCTGTGTTGATATATATAAAGTATAACATATTAAGTGTACTCTGTCAACACAATAGTTGACTGTGGCTACCCTATTATATCATTTATCATAGTGTCTGTATTTCCTTGATAAAATCTATAACATATTGTTTCGAATAAGTGATTTACATATTGTTTTTTACTTATAATAGCGGTGTAATAATATTTTTTTCCAACTCTGTTCATTTCCAGATAGTGTTTCTTACAAAGCCTGCCTAAGAAAGTAGATGCCGTTTGGGGTTGCCAATCCCGGCTATACTTTCTATTTACTATTTCTAATACAGTTTGTAATGTAGCCGCCTGTTCCCCTATACTAAAACAGTCCCATACGGCAGCCAGAACAATTTCTTCGGATTCTGTTAGTTGTTCAATTTCTTTACTCATAATACATTTCCCTTTTATTACTCCGGAATACATATATCCGGAGCAACAACCTTTCTTTTTCTTATATATGATTTTTTATGTCTGCCATCTTTATAGAATTTATTTGATGACTTTATCTTATATGCATCTGTTTTTTGCGTAACCGCCCACGTTACATCTACGTAATACCATTGATTTTCAATCCAGATCCTGTTCCATTCATGTCCTTTATTATTGCCGACGATATTATCGGTGCGGATTCCACAATATTCACATAATCCACGAAATAGTTCTGAATAAGCGGCGCATACACCTTCACGGTCATATAGGATATCGTATAATTTTCTTTTCTTCATACCGTAATCATAGTCATAATTGTATTTTATGTATTGGTATATTCGATTTGCTGCTGTTTTCTTGCTTGTGTGCTTGTTTATTTTGAGAGTCCGAATAATTTTTCTTAGTTCGTTTTTGATATAAATATTACGCATCCTTGTTTTTCTTGCATCTATTGTATTGATAGATAAGCTGCCACCGGTGCTTCCATTTGATAGAAATATGTATTTGAAATTCTCATAATAGAACCAGCTTGCTTGTATTATATAGAGAGTTTTCATACATTCGTTATATTCATCTGGATTATGGATATCTATTATTAAATAGTTTTGTTTTTCATCCATAATCCTGTCATATAAAAGTTGTGCATTCTTTTCTCTTGCTTCTGAATATGTTCTGGTCCCTTTCATTTCACACGGCATTGTTTTGCGTTCACGCATTGTTACTCTTGATGCGCCGTGTGTCACATACGCAGGGTTAAGAATAGATACGAAGATTACAAAGAAGCTAATAATAATCTGTATTCTTTTCATTGATCTCCTCCAATCGAGCAGATACAGATAAGGGATATCCCCTATCTGCATTGCTCTTTGTCAAGAATGGAAACTACTTCATGTAGTGTTTCCTCAAAGGATTTTCCCTCGTTATATACAACGTAATCATATTCTTTGTTCAGGGGAAATTCCTTAAATTGCTCCCGTTCTGCCATTATACGGTTATTGAAAGCCGACGAAAAGTCAGATCGTGAGGATGCCCGTTTTCTCCTGGTTTCTTCAGAGGCGGTTATGTAAATAACAATCATTGGAATATCTGGAAATCTGGATTTCAGATTGCGTATTCCGTGTGGATCAATTACATAAAAGTTAGATTCCTCTAATTGCTCTACCATAGCCATATACTCAATTTCTCCAATTTTTGTATATGCCAATACGGATTCTGGATGAGTTCGTTGAAGAAAGTGAAATAATTCTAGGGTATCAAACCAATGCTCTCTCCCATCCTCTTCTCCGTCTCTCATCGGTCTAGTAGTATGGGAACATATGCTTTTACCATACCCCTTCTTTTCCAACTCCTTAACCACAGAATCCTTGCCAGCACCGGATTCGCCAGCAAAGCAAAATAATTTGCCTCCAGGAATGTTCAATTTAGACATACTAATCTCCTATCTTCCGCCTGGAAAGCGGATATAAAATATAATAACAAGGTACATAGTATATTACGCAAAATTTTACAAAATTATTTTTTATTTTTCCAAAAATATAAAATTATTATAGTGTAAAACCATTGGCTGAGAAAATGGGCTAAATTGACAAACACACCATTATTTGATATAATATATATAAATTCAAACGATTGGAGGAGTTATTATATGACAGGCAAGACACATATTATTGGCGGTATTGCTGCCGCTACTGCGGTAACATCCTTATTTGGAATATATGAACCTCGTTCGGTTACTGGGTTAACGATATATGGCGGAGCGTTCTTGTTACCGGCTGTGGTAGGCGCACTAGCGCCAGATATCGACCACGGTAATTCGAAGGCATCTAATGTAAATCTTTTTACAAAAATTGCTTCTATTTTTTTACGTATTGTGTGTGGTCATCGAGGGGTGATCCACTCACCGTTTTTTCTAAGTATATTATGTGTGATCGGGTTTGTATTAACCATCATATTCCCATTTCCGCTAGTAAGGGAATCCATATTTGGGTTTCTAATTGGGTACGCAAGTCATTTATTTATAGATTTCTTTAACAAGGAAGGAATTCCCGTCCTTTTCCCTTTCGTATGGAATCCAGATGGGAAACCGAAGAAATATCACCTTTTAGGATTACCAGAAGGCGGGGTGGTTGAATGGGTTATGCGAGGATCATTGACCGTTTTCTCTATCTATATGATATACATATCTGCTATGAATGTTATTTAGCTTTCTATAAAAATAATCCCTCTATCACTTGATCGTGTGATAGAGGGATTATTTTTATCGTGGATATTTTACCAATGTTTCATAAATTTCATCTAATGTAATGTTCAGTCCGTCCAGCATTCTTACTATCGTTATCTTTCTGAAAAAATCATCGGAAATTTCAATTCGTGTAAGGTTCGATTGCTGGATTCCGGTAATGTCTGCTAATTGGAATAATGTAATATTCTGACTGATACGTTTCTGTTTTAAAATAGAACCAAGTGTTGGCTGCATAGGATTACTTCTCATCGAATTCCAATATGATACGGTAAGCCATTTATTGTTATAAATACTTGCCACCAACGCCTCTTCTGGAATTCCTAAAAAGCTGCATACTTCAAGTAATTTGGCATATTTAGGAGCTGTTTCAGAAGTATCGTTTTGGATCTGCTCGATCCTGCTAATCGTATTTATAGACACATTGCAATTTTCGGCTACATCCTTTCTTGTAATGCCCCTTTTCTTTCGGATTCGTTGGATCAAGTTTCCCAATGAGATTTTATTTTCTTTTATTGCCTGAACAATTTCTTCCTGGTTAATGGGATTGATTTCCTGTCGAACGATTTTATCTACCGACGCATTGATTCGGGTATCTATAAGCGACTGGATGTTCTTTTCCTTTTCTTCGGTATTTTTCTCATCATTGAATAATTTTGCCTGTTTATCTTTAGTTAATTGAATTGATTTCTCAAGGATCAACTTTGCCAATTTATCATAATCCTTTTTGGCAATATTACTATTGTATGTGATGATGGATTTGATTGGGTTCAGATCCATAGGTACAGTTGCCTGTTCGATTTTTTCTTTTAACTGCTCAACCGTATAGGATTTTAAGTCTTCTTTTAAATTCATGTCTTATCACTCCTGTCTTCTATAATTAAAACACTGTACTGATCGTCATAATGATACTTACATCCCTGGATAAATTTATAAAACCGTTCAGATCCGGAATGGGATATTAGTCTTTCTTTGGTGGTAAATAGAATTAAGGGATTTTCTTCAGCTTCCTTATATAGTGCCTGACTGCTCCCTCCCTCTTCCTTTTCGACAATCACGTATCGTATGGTGCGCTTATTTTTTTTTGCAAATTCAATCATTGCATTTTTGTATGTGGCTATATTATATAAAATAGACTGCCGTTCGCAGATGTTTTCGTCTAAAAGAAATTCTTCCGGAATTCCGTTCCTCGTAATAACTCCCTTTTCCCCTCTTTTGCGGCAATAATAAGGGGTATATAATAACGGAAGAGAATTCTTTATCATAGAGATTGTATAATTTTGGCTTTTCAAAACTGATAACATATCGGAAGTTTTTTCTAAAAATAAGGACTCTGTTATTCTTTCCAGATATTGTTGCAACTGAGCCTGGCTTCCAATTAAAATTTCAAGTAGTTCACCGTTTACTAAGTCTGGAATAATTTCCTGAATTGAAGAAATTATCATGTTTTTGCGAAACAAAGTATCAGTGCCATCTTTTTGAATAAAAAGAATCGTAACCTTCCCGTATGATTGCAGCATCTTTTTACTGAAACATTTTCGGTATCTCATCCACTTATCTACTAATTGTTTTCTTGTCTCAGTTCCCATATCCATTTCTAAGAAATAAATGGAGTCTTCTACAATCAGTATACCGTCCGGCTTAAACGTCTTCATAGCAGATATGTCCATATAGGATTCATCTAAGTAATTCCAAGCTACCGGGTACTTTTTGCTGATAAAGTTAAGAACAAACTGATTGAGAGAGGCTTGATGTAGGATATTTTTCTCCAGGACCCTTACTTTAGCACTCTGGCGATATGTTTCAATATTACCATTTCCCTCGCCTAGCCAGGGAACGGATTGTGATTGTAGCACATGAATTCCTTTGGTTAAAATATAATAGTATTTTTCTCCATTATATTTTATTTTAGCAATATATCCCGATTGAATCATGTTCCTCAGATATTTGTTACAATATTCTGATCCTCCATAAGTTCCATCCGTATTATATTTCATAAAGAATATTTGATATATTTGATTATGGCTTAAAATTCGTAATTGATATATATAAGCCAATATGTCAATTTGTTTTTTCGCAATCATCGTCAAACTCACCCTTGTTAATCATGTGAACCATTTGCTTCAACATATAACTATCTATCTTCTCTTTGATCTCTGTGGTTGTTTCCATTCCAAGAGATGCCATTTTAGATCTTTTATTGCTATCAAGGTATTTTTCTTGTAATATTTCCCCTACCTTACTGCAAATATCACTTCTGTTCGAAGTGGGACAGGCTTGGATAGCCTGCTTAATAATCTCGGTTGCAGTTGGGGACAGCTTTGGTAAATTTCCTTTGGAAATCAAATCCACGCACCCCTTTCGTTGTTCGTATAGACCAACTATAAATAAAAAACACTTCAATTTATTACATAATTTTTATAAGGTATTTATAAAATTATATCATTTCATGGCATTTTTGTCAATTTCAACAGTAATATCAAAGGTTTTAATAATAGAGAATGACCGGATAAAATATGGCTATCCGGTCACTGATTATTTGTAATCTTTGATTATCACTTGAATAGATCGGCGTCCGTTCCATTCATTTATTTGTGGTTCATAAGATATTGTAAGGCGAACGGGATTATCAAATCCATGAGTCATTTTATCCCAATTCTCCTGTCCGTACTTATTCACAATGTATTCTTGGAATGAAGTAATATCTCCAAAATACAAGCCATCCATAAGCATTCCGGCACCAGCTTCTAGCCGCAGCTTAAGGACATTCTGATTCTTCCCTATAATATTAGCACCACGGATAGAAACATTTCTTTTAGCAATAACAGGTTTAGGATTGCCGTTTCCGTATGGCTCTAACACTTCCATTTCTTCAATAAGTTGTTCAGATAATTCATATAAAGGAATTTCTACGTCTACTTTCACCTTGTCGATAAAATCGGATTCGTTCAATGTACAGTTGCGATTTAATCCGTCTCTAAATTCATCCAAATTTTCTTTACGGATAGTGATTCCAGCAGCCATCTTATGACCGCCGAATGATTTGGTTAAGGATTTGAATACGGATGCTTCTGTGAACATATCATATCCTTCGATTGAGCGTCCAGATCCTTTCAATTCTCCTTCTGCGACAGGATTATTTCCAAGAATATAGACCGGATGATGATACTCTTCTTTAATACGTCCAGCAACGATTCCTGCAACAGCCGGGTCCACTTGAGGAACATATAACACAATGACTTTATCCAATCCGTTTGCTGCGATCATCTTTTCTGCTTCTTTTTGGGATTCTTCTGTAATCTGTTTTCGCTCATCATTTAATTCCTTTAGAAGTAATGCTTTCTCTTGTGCTTCTTTTTCGTTTTCTTCTAAGAGAAATTCTACTCCTTTTTTTGCTGTGTCTAAGCGTCCGGTTGCATTAAGACAGGGACCGATAATAAATCCCACGTGATACACAGACAATTTTTCCATTTGAATTCCGGTTGCTTCGCAAAGTTTTTGGATACCAACAAATTCGGAATTTTTTAACAGGGAAAGTCCAGATTTAACCATTGTTCGGTTCTCATTCTGGAGTTCCATAATGTCACAAATAGTTCCTAATGTGGCTAACTCCTGAAGTTTATTCTTGATATTGGAAAAATCAACTCTTAGAGTTTCGTGAACAGCCTGCATTAGTTTGTAAGCAACCATGGCACCGCATATTCCCGGATATGCATAACCATCATCTATCCGTTGTGGGTCTACGATAGCATCTGCCTCTGGTAAAATATAGTGTCTTTCACCTTCTGTTTCTTCGAATGGGACTTCGTGATGATCTGTTACAACGACGTTCATCCCATATTCTTTTGCAAGTGAGACCGCCGCATTTGCTGCAATCCCATTATCTACTGTAATAATGGTTTGAATGCCGTCTTCATGGGCTTGCGTAACCATTCGTTCATTCATTCCGTACCCATCTTTAACTCGATGTGGAATGTCATAATCTACGATTCCTCCTAAAGATGCGATTCCAAGCATACATATTGTAGTCGCAGTAATCCCATCCACATCCATATCTCCACAAATTCGGATCTTATGTTTGCGAGTAATACTATCTGCCACAATTTTTACCGCTTTATCCATATCCTTCATTCCCCAAGGACTATGCAATGGTAAGTCGTTCATATAACGGTCTAAATCATCAATGTCTTTATTCAATAGTATTTGTGCGGTATATTCTGATATATTATATTTCTCCGCAATCATTTTTCTTAATTGTGGAGTCCCTTTTTGTAGAATTGTCCATCTTTTATCCATTATCTCCCCAACTTTCTACCTTCTGTAATAATACTCTGGCAATATCCAGTCTTTTCGTCAACGTTATTCTTCTGATCGCCTTCTTTAGCAATATATAGGTACTCAATATTGTCCTGTTCATATATAGTCCAATATGCTTGCTCACTAATGGAAAGTATGCGGTACTCGACAATAGTACCTGGTTGTATGGCTGTATAATAGCGTTCCTTACCACCCTCTTTAAATAATATACCAGGATGTGCATTTAAAAATGGACCCTTGATGTTTGAAGCCGAGGTTACATGCTGCGATGCGGTTTCTCGAATTAAGGTTACGGGCATGTCCATACGACCTGCTGGTAATATACTCATATCAACCCCACGTAAACAATCATGGTCGGTTGGATTTATGCAACTGCCACCTATTTGAGTTCTTAATACGATTTCTCTCATACAATACCCCTCTTTCTTAGTAGAAAATTGGCAAAACGACACCATGAATAAATTTTGTTTTAACAAAACCGAATTCACGGCTATCCCTGCTGTTGTTCCGATTATCTCCCATAACCCAGACACAATCTTCTGGGATTGTTACATCTATTTCTCCATTAAACTGATGTTCACTAAGATATGGTTCGTCTAGCAATGCTCCATTAACATAAACCTTGCTGTCCCTAATCTCTAGCACGTCCCCTTCTACCGCTATCACTCTTTTGATTAAATCTTTGTGATGGGAAGTGTCGTAAAATGTGATGATCTGCCCTCTTTTTGCATTTTGGGTTGTATATGAGATCAACTGTTCTCCGTCTTCAAAAGTTGGATACATAGATGTACCATCTACAACCTCTCTGCGAAACACCTTATAAAAAGATGTAATAATAAGAACAAAGATCACAATATATAGGATAATTCTTTTTTTCTGCTTCATTTTGCATTCCCCCTTTTATTATATAGAATTTCATAAATGCATAGAAATTCTATATTATTCACCTGGTTGTAATTTTGCCAAGAAGTCCAGGGCATCTGCCGGAATTTCTGTTTCTTCTGATCCAGTTCTTTCTTCTTGAACTGGAACGTATGATTGTGGTGAAACGATTTGAATTCCCTGTAAGGACCCTTTTAATTCACTAATGCTTTTTACAACCTCTAACATTATTCGGTTTTCCATTCCCGCCATTTGTTCTTTGACGGTTTCTCTTACCGTTTGCTCTATGATTGTCTGAAGTTCTTCATATTGGCTGCTTTGATCGTCTTCCTCTTTATTGATACTGTCATAATAGAATAATAAGGCATCTCTTAATACTGAATTTTTGGTAGCGCCTTTTGGAAGATTTTTCAATATTCTCGCAGCCTCTACATCTCTCTCATCATCATCATAACACCGCATGATTGCTTCACAGATTCTTGTTCTTCCCATCTTTTACCAAACCTCCAACCTCTGGGTCTAAATGTCCATATAGCGAATAAAAGACGATGGCTTCCTTAATTGCCATGTTCTGATCTTTGTCCTGGGATATTTTGTCTAAGGCAGATACAACTAATTCGTCGCCCTCATAGAATCGGACCGCCGTATCCCCTCGGATCTTCTTCATTTTTGCCATAGACACTTACCCCCTTCTACATACTTGTTTTGCGATTTCCTCGTAACCTTTCGCATTTGCGTGAATATCAGTAATTACTTTCGCATTTGGGAACAGGTGCATTCCAAAGTTTTTAATGATCGTAGCTCCCCCGCCAACAAAAACAAATGGCAGCGTTTCGAGGTTAAACTTATATTCTTGCAAAGTAGCAGCTATTTTTTCTGCGTATGCCTGAATCTCTCTTCTTGCAATTATTGTATACTTCTCTGGTAATACATCCGGCTTGCATCTCATAATATTCTGAATCTGTGCCTCCATGACTTCATTTCCTGTTTCTCTTCGGATGGCATCGTTTACAGTTAAAATACAGTTAATTACACCGTCATTAAGAGATAAATTTTTCTGAGGGATTCCGCCAATAATTTGTGAAATGTCAATGGTCCATGACCCGATATCCACTAAGACTGTGCCATCCGGGATATCTTTGATCATTCCTACGATTGCACTGTACCCCTGTGGTGACACCAGAACCTTCGGAATTCTAATCTTGTAAGGATTTCCTTTGTATAAAAATGACTCAGTTTCTTCCTTTTTAAAATATTCAGAAAATGCTTTTGCGCCAGTACCACATCTTTCTAATGGCAAACCGACCGATAATAAAATATCAGCTTCGTGTAAACCTCGTAAAGATAATTCCTCTGCAATAGCTGCCAGTGTAAGAATATAGGTATTTTGATTCTCTGTCTTATCTTCCATAACCTTCATTCTTTCACCACCGATCAAGTAGTAATTGCCGTTGTATTCAATCGCATTTTCTAAAAATGGTGGTTTTACGGTCCCATTGTTTGTAAGTGCTGTTACAAAATCGCAATGAGCTGTTTTTGTTAACCCATACCCGTTATCTACTCCAATAATTTCCATTCTCATAACCTCCTGTGTGTATATTATTTATGTTTGTTCAAATTATATCAAATAATGGTGTATTTGTCAACTTACACAATGACCTTCTTCTGTTTGGATAATCAAAAAAAGACCCGCCATTCATATGAATGACGGGTTTCTAAAAACCTTAAAGATGTGTAACTCTATCATTGATCTCTTTGGTTTTTCCAACATTCCAGAAGTTTTCTCCTAAATAGCCGCATGTTCTTCTTGTTACGCAAAGAGTCTTCCTATTTGTGTTGCCACAATTTGGACACTCCCATTGCAAATTCTGATTTAACAGGATCTCCCCATCAAACCCACAATTCATGCAATAATCCGACTTGGTATTGAATTCTGCATATTGTATGTTATCATATATGAATTCTACTACTGCCTGAAGCGCATCCAGATTTTTATTCATGTTTGGCACTTCCACATATGAGATAGCGCCGCCGGATGAAATCTTCTGAAATTCACTTTCGAATGAAAGTTTTTTGAAAGCGTCAATGCGCTCTCTGACATCTACATGATAAGAATTGGTATAGTACCCTTTATCTGTGATGTTTTCGATAGAGCCAAATTTCTCTCTATCAATCCGGGCAAACCTGTAGCAGAGTGATTCTGCTGGTGTCCCATAAAGTCCAAACCCAATCCCTGTCTCAGCCTTCCACCGATCGGTAGCAGCCCGGAGATGGTTCATAACACGAACAGCAAATTCGTATCCGATATCGGTTGTGTGACTGCAATGTTTCATTGCATATGTGCATTCGTATAAACCGATATATCCAAGGGATATTGTAGAATAGCCGCCCTTTAACAGCTTATCTATTGGTTCCCCTTTCTCTAGCCGTGCAATCGCCCCGTACTGCCAATGAATTGGGCTTACATCTGAAGGAGTCCCCAGTAACGCTTTGTGCCGACACATTAAGGCGTCGTAACAAAGTTCGAGCCTTTCGTCAAGCAGTTTCCAAAACTTTGGTTCATCTCCATCTGCAATAATACCAATTTGAGGCAGATTAAGGCTTACGACTCCCTGGTTGAATCTGCCCCACCATTTGTATCTTCCATTCTCATCCTTCCAAGGCGAAAGAAAACTCCGGCATCCCATGCAGGAGAATACATTACCTTCGTAATTCTCACGCATCTTCTTTGCCGAAATATAATCTGGGTACATGCGCTTTGCAGAGCATTTGATCGCTAATTTAGTCAGGTAATCGTATTTCCCTCCCTTTAAGCAATTGTTCTCGTCAAGCACATAGATGAGCTTTGGAAAAGCCGGGGTAATATAAACGCCTCGCTCATTCTTAATTCCCTGAATGCGTTGCCTTAACACCTCTTCGATAATTAAGGCTGTTTCTTCCAAATACTCATCCGTTTCGTCCAAGTATAGGAAAATGGTTACAAATGGGGCTTGACCGTTAGTGGTCATAAGGGTATTGATTTGATACTGGATCGTCTGTACCCCGTTTTTAAGGTCATCCATCATTCTGTCTTTTGCCAGTTCTTTCGCTGTATCCGGGTATTTCTCTATGTATTTATGATATGCCTTATCATAGGTTCTTCGTAAATACTTACTTAAGTCAGAAATTCGAATTGTCTGACCACCGTATTGATTGGATGCAACGCTGGCTATAATCTGAGTCGTTACGGTACAAGCAACCTGGAAGCTCTTTGGGCTTTCAATCAATTTGCCATTCATAACAAACCCATTATCCAGCATGTTATCCAATGCCACTAAACAGCAGTTGAACATTGGCTGGACAAAATAATCTGCATCATGGAAATGAAGAATTCCATCCTCATGTGCTTTTGAAATTTTCTCCGGTAAAAGAATTCTTTTGGTTAAATCTCTGGAAACCTCTCCGGCGACTAAATCTCTCACCGTTGAATTTTCTAAAGCGTTTTTATTGGAATTTTCATCCATTGCTTCCGTGTTAGTCCGTTGAATGATGCCAAGGATTGCCTTATCGGTTGTATTCTGCTCTCTGATTAACTCATGGCGATACCGATAGGAAATATACTCCTTGGCTAATTGAAAGCGCTTGGCTTTCATTAACCCAACTTCTACGATGTTCTGGATTTCTTCCACTGATGCTTCGTCTCCCTCAATATTCGAATCAATCAGATTAAGAATGATTTGAATATCGTCAGAATCCGCAGCTTCACGAAAATCCACATCTCTGTTTGCATTCATTACTGCGGAATAAATTTTAGACGAATCGAATGAAACTCTCCGTCCGTCTCTTTTGATAATTGTTTTTACCATACTAATGCCCTCCTTCTCTTAAAAAACCAAATACGGATGCCGTCTGAATATGAGAAAAATACCCTTGACATCCTCCGGGGTATTCCCCGATTCCCAATCACTTAAAATTTCCACGTGTGGAATCTTAAGTCATAAAATTTTTAAAACATGTTACACTTCTATAATTCGAGAATTAGGAGAAAAATATAAGAAAATATAAGAATTTTTTAGTAAAAAAATGACCTCATATTTGCCTCATATTCCGTTTTGGAGGATGAACGGGTCGACCGCAAAAAGAAAATGGAAATTTGACGGCAAATTGGACGAATTCGCTATTTTTGATCAAATTCTACTCAAAAAAAATTCCACACGTGGAAATTTACGTGTGGAATATAATTTATTATCGGTTTTCTAGTTCGGAAATCCATTCTTGGATTTTTTTCATTAGTTCATCTTCGTATTTCTTCGGGATCGTTATTGTAATTTTCTTTTCTCTCTTTTCCGGTTCTTTAAATGCAAATGATGAATCAATCATCTCTTTACGGATCTCCCATGAAAGAGTCTTTTTAAACACCTCTGGGTTTAATCTCTTGACCGCCGCAGTATTAACGTCTGCTAAATAATTATCAATTATATATCGTTGCTCTTCTCCTTCTAAAGAAGCTAATAATACAGCTTGTTTTTCCGCTACTTTAGAATCAAAATACAGTTCTTTCAGCGGCTGTAATAGAGACTGCCGGATTTTAAGAAGCTCGTACAATTTTGATGATTTAATTCCCATCTTCTCTGCAAGAGTGATCACGTCTTCCCCTTTAGGTGTCTTATTCTGCATGGTAAGTTCGATGCGATCATCTAATATCTCCATAAGTGTTCTCTTTGGTATTAGATTCTCTGGTCTATGTATATTGGTGTCCTGAATAAGGATTCGTGCTTTATTCTCATCTAACTCATTTGGACCATACACATAACATATTGGCTTTTCGTATTTATCTTTACTGTCTGGATAATCTTCACATAACTCTACACAGATATCTTTTCTGTTATGCCCGGCAATTATCATGTATTGACCATTACCCTGATCCCATAATATTAAATAATCCAACACTCCGTTTGCGGCAATAGAAGCTTTTAATTCCAAATATTTCTCAATGGAAATATCCTTGATCCTTGGATAACGGTTCCAATCTTTTGGGGCATCTATCATTTGATATACACTAATAGGCATAAAATGGATGTCTTTGTATTTGGACTCGTTCTGCGGTGTCAATGTGGCAGATGAATACATATCCGACTTCATAATCGTTGCCATGAGTGCGTTATTGTTGCTTTTCTTTGCCATATTCCATTTCCTCCACTCTTCTTAATATTTCATTCGTTATCACTGTATAATCTCTTGATGCTTTAGCTGATCTCTTATAGTTGATTACCGGCTGCTGCTCTTCTATTGCACTGCTTATACTTGCGTCCTGTCTAACGTAGCAATCAAAATTTTTAGCACCTAAAATTTGCTTTACAACTTCTAGGGATTCTTCCGCTACTTTTTGGGAAAAGTTAATCTTTGATATAAAGTTTCCTAAATATCTTATATCTTGTCCATAACGTGCAAATGTTTTTTGGCAATTTGTGATTGTGTTGATCGTAGGTGGTAATTGCCGAATATCCATAGCTTCTGCTTTTACTGTAGAGTACAGATATATTGGATTTGAACACATCCAAACCACATTTTTAAATGAACCTAAATGATTGCTTGCATCAAGCAGGATAAAATCATACATGTTCTCTTCTAAAATTGTCTGCATACACATTTTAAGAATCTGTTCTTGGCACACCATTGTAGCCAGAAGTGCTTCAATATTATTCATTCTGTAATCGGACGGAACAATATCAATCATTGGGAACTGCGTATGACAGATATATGGTTTTAAGTCTTCTACCCCTTCTATTGCCGAATATATGGTTTTTGCATTGTTTAATTCTTCTGTAGATAGAAATGTTAAAGTAGTATCACACTGCTCCGTAGTATCAATGATCAGCACTTGATATCCCATTTCTGCAAGAACGCCTGCAATATTGATTACCGAAGTTGTTTTCCCTACCCCACCTTTTCCGATCGCTGGGGTTAGCACAATCGGATGAGAATACTCTACAAGTTTTGGAACGTAGTGTGTTTCCACTTGTTTTTCTAGTTCTGGCATCTTAGCCTGAATGATTTCATTATCATCAAAAGTTCCGTTTTCCAATGCGTTGTAATAATCATAACGTAGATGCAATGTCCTGGCTGCTTGCTTCTTGGTAAGCCCTCTATTTTCACGGATTGACTTCAAATTATTCATGTATCTAAACTCCTTTCTTACCGAATTTGGATTGGAGCGCTGCCCCCAATAAAAAAACGTATTTTAATAATTTCTTTTCCATTTTTGATAAAGGAATAGTCAATATTCACATGGAGAATGTTTGATAATTCCGGAATGGCTTTTTCCAATACTTTGGTTTTAAATTGAGAAAAATTAGAATATTTATTCTCACACCCCATTCTTCTCTTTAAATCTACCAACTCAATATCTAATGTTGCGCTTGTTAAAGGATTTTTTATTCCAGAAATATATTCTGATAGTAATTCATAGAAATCTACAGTATAACTGGACTTCGCTGTAAACAGTAAATATGGAACGCTGCTTATTACCGCAATATAAGTCATTACATTTTCATTCCATTTCCATATATACTTGTCATTGCTTTCTGCTAAAGACGAAATGAGGGGATATATTAAGCCGTCCATTTTTACATGTGGCAATGCAAAGATATTCTTTTCGATAGTTGCACCATCACAATCGGTTTCGTCACATAGGCTGTTTTTATTGATCTCCTGTCTTTCTTTTTCCTCGGTTGTATTAAGTGCTAATATATGCAATATTTTGGCTTGTACTTCAGTGCATCTAATTAGACTTTTGATTATTGTTAAGTCTTCCATATGTTACCTCCTCTATACAGTATTAACAGTATCATAAAACCACCATGTTGTCAATGGGTGGTTTTATAGAACATAAAAATTCCACGCATGGAATTCCACACGTGGAAATTTTTTTAGTCTAAAATATCCTTAGAATCTTCTAAGTTGGAGGAACCTTGTGCATCCTTCACATAAGATGTTGATTTTACAGAAGTCTGCTTTATTACGCTATCTCTTCTGGCTCTTTTTTCTTCGTCCTCACGTGCGCTTATCACACGGCTCTTTTCCTCTTGGGTTTCCCTGTAGTATTCAACAAACTGTTCCATCTTATTATTGATGTCCTCCGGAATCCAGGCAACTCGCCCTTCTCTTGCCCGTTGCAAAGTGTTTTTATATACAATTTGATATGTTAATTCTCCAAACTCTTTAAATTCCAGTGAATCAACGGAATGTTCTGCCTCTTCTTTTTCGGATTCTTGTATGCTGTTAGTACCAGCGCTTATACTACCGGCGAACATATTAAATTTAGGTGTAGTCGTGCCTTTTCGAACTTCAACTTTTTTAATGGTCCCGAATTTTTTTGAAAAATATTCAACATCTTCAATAGATGCGCCAGGGAATAAAATAACATTTCTTGCATTTGTGGAAACCACCTCAATAAAGCTTTTTGCTTGGTTAGAATCCATATTCATTCCAATCTGCGCTCTGGACTGTGTGGCTAATATTGCATTTACTCTGTAAGAACGCCCTTGGGTTAAAATATCTGAAAATCCAATATCTGCATATTTCTGAAACTCATCACAAATAAAGATATTTGGCTTTCTCGTTTTCTCTGTTCCACCTCGTCTTAATACACTGGATTGATATGAAAGGATTAAGAAATATCCTAGAAATGCTCCAAGATCTTGCAATAAACCCTGCTCTGTACCAATTGCTACAACAATATCCTCTTCTAATATCTTATCAAACATAATATCTGATATACCGTTTTCGGGATTTAATACTCTTCTTAAATATTTATTACTTGTCAGTTTTACCATTTGTGCTCTGACAATTGAGGTGTCTTCATATGCTTTTGAATTCGGCTGGTAATAATCATCTAAGAACCATGCTGCAATATCGGCATTTTCTTTTTTTTCAAGTGGCGTAATTCCACTAATATTACGGAATTTCTGAACCATTTTCTTTCCTTCTCCGTTTGAATCGTGAATCAAAATATTGAAACGAATCAACGTTGCCGGCTCTGAAGATATGCCGGTTTCATAATCCATATTCGCTTCTTCTAATCTTTTTAGAACCTTTAATCCATATCTTAGAAGGTTTTCTGCCATTACCTGAAAGTACATGTTTTTGGATTTGTTTAGGGTATTGAATGTCTTACACATATTTTCAACGACCGCATCCTCTTCTCCATAAAATGGATTGAATGACGGGCAGTCTGGTAACCGGGGATTGAAATACATCGCTTTTTTTCTTAATAAGGTTGCTAGTGCATATACCTTTTCTGCAAAATCTCCCTTAGGCTCTAACACTATAATACTTCTATTATTCTTTTGAATATCCTGTAATGAAATCGGGAGAAGAACCTGACTGGTTTTACCAACACCAGTTGCACCAATTAAAAGCATATGAAGAAATCTATCGGTAGTACGCCAATATACAGGTTTTTGTGTTTCAATATCAGTGCATATTTTAACATCTAAATCTTTTGGCGATTCCTGGTTTTTTGCTTCGCCGAGAAATTGTTTACAAATATACTCTTCTTTTGTTTTCATGTCAGAAAAAAGATAAATTGCAATTATAATACCGAGAAGCAGTGTTGGAATGATAAATATGTTGGTTCGAGGCATTCCAGTTGCTTGTACCATTTTATTAAACACTGCATTAAGTATTATCATGCTATATGCTGTTATAGAAACAAAATAAGAAATGCATAATTGATGTGTTGTTAATGATTTATCCGCTTGGGTTTGAAGCCATATAGTATATAATGTGTCCGCAACTATGATTATTAAAAGAAATAAAATACTAGGCATAATTATAGAGGAAACAAGTCCGCCCAGAACAATACCGAATTGAATTGGTATGTACATTTGTTGAAAGTTTACTTGATATTTTTTCATATGTACCTCCTGTTGTATATTGATATAAATATAATACGAAAATACTTTTAAAATTATTTCAAAAATTCCACGTGTGGAAAAATATTCAAATGGAATCTGAATGGGAAATTCCACGTGTGGAAAAATGTTCAAATGGAATCTAAAGGTAAATTTCCACGTGTGGAAAAATGTTCAAATAGAATCTGAACATAAAATTCCACGTGTGGAAAAATATTCAAATGGAATCTAAAGGTAAATTTCCACGTGTGGAAAAATACTCAAGTAGAATCTGAACATAAAATTCCACGTGTGGAAAAATGTTCAAATAGAATCTGAACATAAAATTCCACGTGTGGAAAAATGTTCAAATAGAATCTGAATGAATAAATTCCACGTATGGAAAAATGTTCAAATAGAATCTGAATGAATAAATTCCACGTATGGGGAATACTCAAGTAGAATCTGAACATAAATTTCCACGTGTGGAAAATTTTTAAATGGAATCTAAATATAAAATCGCCTATAACCTATCGTATATAGCACACTCGCTCTTTATTTATTCGCAGACCAAGAAAAATTTTTATTTTATTGGCATTTTGCTTATTATTCTGCTGACAAATTCGAATAATACATATGTACCATTTTTAAAAATTATTTAGATTCCGTGGAACGCCACGGGAAAGGAGGATATTATGAGATTAAATCTCAACACTCCGGGGACTCCTGGAGAATTATTTAAAGTTATGCCGGAAGGAAATGCATTTCGTATCAATGGGGATATATACCAAATTGACGATGCGTTTACGGCGAACGCCATTCGAAGACTAGGATGGTGTTTAGGTTCTGTATTATCAGACGGAAGCACAGTAGAGATTATGCTTTATGCAAGCACTCACACCCATAGTGAATTTAGTATTTTAGATGGTATGAGCAAAATTAAAGATCTAGCGAAAACGGCTGTAGGTGCAATGGCACTAACCGACCATGGCAACATGTTTGGAACATTCAGTTTTCAAAAGGCGATGCAAGCTGCAAATAAGAAGCCTTTGATTGGATGTGAAGTGTACATGCGAGAAGACGGATTCAGCGGGTATTATCATTTAATATTGATTGCAAAGTCTGACAGAGGGCTACATAATCTTATGAAAATTGTTTCTGAAGGCTATAACCGTCTTTATAAAGGGCGTGCTATGGTCAATAAGGAACTCCTTGAAAAGCACCATGAAGGAATCATATGTACTTCTGCGTGTATTTCGGGAGAACTTCCCAGAGCAATAGCTTCTGGTGATATAGGGTTGGCAAAAAAGATTGTGTCTTATTATAAAAATCTATTTGAAGATGATTTTTATATTGAGATTCAAAATCATGGATTTGAGTTAGAATCAAAGGTTAACCCTGTTTTGTTTCAGCTTGCAAATGACTTTCATGTGAAGGTGGTTGCTGGATTTGATTCTCACTATACTCTTAAAGAGGATAAGCTTTCTCATGATATCGTTTTGGCAATCCATGACGGAAAAACAATATCTGGACCTCATAGAAGTTTTGATGGACAGGGGTATCACATTGCATCTCAAGAAGAGGCGTATATAGCATTTCAGGATATTCCTGAAGCGTTAACGTCTACACTTGAAATTGTCATGAAGTGTAACGCCTTATATCAGACAGGGGTATATCATAATCCTAAATTTGATTTTATCCCTGCTCCATTTAAAGACGATGTAGAGTATTTCAGATATCTTGTTACGGAAGGATATAAAGAACGTATCATTGAAAAAAACTCAGACGATGAAGAGCATTCAATGCGATTAAAATATGAAACGGACACTATTCTTAAAATGGGATATGCTTCATATTTTTTGATTGTAAGAGAATACATAGTGTGGGCGAAAGAGCATGATATTTTAGTTGGTCCGGGAAGAGGATCTGTGGCTGGTTCGTTAATAGCATATTGTTTAAAGATCACAGAATTAGATCCGATACGGTATGGGTTATTATTTGAGCGATTTCTTAATCCCGATAGAGTATCTATGCCGGATATTGATGTGGATTTTGAGGATAGCAAAAGATATCAAGTGATAGAACATATTAAAGAATTGTATGGTCAAGACAGAGTAGGAAACATTGTTACATTTGGTACTTTAGCTGCGAAGTCTGTTGTAAGAGATGTCGCAAAGGCATTTGAATTACAATGGGTTGGTTCACAGATCACAAAGCTTATACCTCAAGAAACGGGAATCACAATTAAAAAAGCTATAAAATCGAATCCGGAGTTAAAGAATTTAATTGAAACCAGCAGTGATGCTAAACATATCATAGAGCAAGCATTGAAACTGGAAGGTAATAGCCGTAATGTGTCAACTCATGCTTGCGGCGTGGTTATCGCTCCGAAAAACATATCGGAATTTATTCCAACTTGCCAAGTTGGAAATAAAAAAGATGGGTATTCAATTTCGACACAGTTTACCATGACAGAAGTTGAGGAACTTGGGCTTTTAAAGATGGATTTCTTAGGTCTGAAGACAATGAGTACGATAGGGGATAGCGTTAGGGCAATCCGGGAATCCTCATCTATTCATGCGAAGGGCATAGAAAATTATTTGGACATTCCTTTGAATGATCCGTATATCTTCAAGGAAATCTCAAAAGGTCAATCATATGCTGTATTTCAGATTGAGTCAGCAGGTATGAGATCTTTTATGAGACAATTGTATCAAGATATTCCAAGAAGGATAAAAGACATTGAAGACAAATACGAGTGTGCCGGATTTGGACATGCTATAATGGGACGACTGGAAGACCGGGAAGAGTATGAGTTTGAAATGTCAAAACTGGGTGATGAATGCTTCGAGCGAATGATTGCCGGAGTTGCCATGTATCGTCCGGGTCCGATGGATTATATTCCAGATTATATTGAAGGAATGAAAAACCCTTCTGGTATTAGATATGATACGCCAGAAGTAGAATCTATATTAGAGGGAACGTATGGTGTTATTGTTTATCAGGAGCAGGTAATGCAAATTGTACAGAAACTAGCAGGGTTTACTATGGCTCAGGCTGATGTGATCAGAAAAGCTATGGGAAAGAAAATAGAAGAAATCCTGGTAGAATACCGGGAATATTTCCTGTATGGTTCTGGTGATAAGATTGACAAACATTCCGGAAAGAAGATGGGGATTGTAGGTTGCATAGAAAATGGAATTGCTGAAGATGTAGCAATCAAGATATGGGAAAAGATGAAAGATTTCGCCAAATACGCTTTCAATAAATCTCATGCAGCTACATATGCTATGATTACAGTAAAATGTGCTTGGTTGAAATATTACTTCCCGGCAATATATATGTGTGCATCTATTAACACCTATATTCTGGATACCAAAATGAAGGAATATATTCAGGTAACTAAGAAAATGGGTATTAAGATACTACCACCTGCCATAAATCGAAGCGAAGAATTATTTTCTGTAGTTGATGAAACAACAATTATCTTTGGATTTATGGGAGAGGGCACTGAAAAAGATATCTTTTGAGTAAGATTTTATATCAAACAGAAAATCCACCAGTGTTTATTTTTATTCTGGTGGATTTTTTAACATTTATCTCACTTGATATGAGATATTTTCTAT
>Ga0129310_1001428_pt1 | contig 21033 bp, 20 predicted proteins | sample Go1ome_2_FD_94433 | JGI IMG/M metagenome (GOLD analysis project Ga0129310, IMG submission 94433) | Western lowland gorrila individual fecal microbial communities from Wisconsin, USA - Go1022A metagenome | ecosystem: Host-associated > Mammals > Digestive system > Large intestine > Fecal | place...
GACGAAACGCTTGTCAAGTACAAAGGAAACGTCATTTTTGAGCGTGCGGAACAGAACGTCTTTAATTGTCACAATGTCGATGGCAGTATCCATGCCATAATTGGTGTCAAAGATTGCGTTGTAAAGTTCGATCAGCTTGTCTTTTTCATGAAAGACTGTGACAAATACCGAATCCTTGTAGGTTCGTTCCAGTGGTGCTTCTTCTTGCGGCTGCAAATTCAATTCTGCTTTTTCTGCTTTTTTCATAGTGCCTTTGACTCCTTCCTCTTACACACAAGGTAATCTTCCTGCAGGTTCCCACGACCGCATTGGCAGCAGGGTGAAAGATCCGGTATCACCCTTTGCTGCGCGGTGGTGCCTGCTTGTGGAATGGCTCCAATGTAGCAAAAAAATGAAACAAAGTCCACTATTATTTCCAAATATGTCGTATTTTAGTATCGAATTGTAAGCTTTTGAGCTTTTATCGTAAATCGGGTAAAATGGAGGCCGCGACGCGCGAGTTGAGTCGTGACACTCGGATCGGTGGGAAGATAGGAACCGGCAGAGCATCGTTGCAGCTGTATCTGCGCGGACAAAAGTGTGCATAACGAAATCAGAGATTTCTATGCGCAGATGGCAGTCATACATGCGCGCCGCTTCGCAAGATGCTTTTGTCGATATTCCGGAAATATCGCAAGCGATATTTCCTACACAAGCAAACCCGCGGGTGCTTCCTTCAAGCCGAAGCCCCGCGGGTTTGGTTTTGTTTATCGTTTATAATTCCACAACTTCTTTTAATGATGAAGGGGTTCTTGATAAGCTTGTTTCCTTGTCCTTATATTGCTCTTATCTTGTATGGTTATACATAGCAAGCACTTCTGCTTTTTTTCTCGGCATCCATTCTTTTTCTTGTTCAGGTGTCGCTAAAGATACAAGAATATGGATAACAAAAGTTGCAAGCAATACGCAAGCGCTCATATCAATTGAAAACGGCCAAGTCCACAATCCGGAATAAGTCAAAGCACGTAATCCAAAAATCAGAACAAGACCTGTCCACATACTTGCAATTGCGCCTTGCTTTGTTGCTCGTCTCCATCGTAATCCCAAAACCAGTGCAGGCGTAAATACGGCTGCGAATGCACCCCAAGCAGCATTTCCTATAAACCATACCGTATCCGGTGGGTCCAGTGCAATCAATCCGCTAATCAAAGCCGCTGCCAATGTTACAATTTGGGCAAGAAACATTCCCTTTTTCCCGCTCAAATCTTTATGTAACATTTTTGCACAAAGATCGTTTGTAAAGGTACTGGAAACCGTAATCAGAAGTGCCGCAGATGTTGACATGATTGCGGACAAAGTTCCTGCAATTAAGAGTCCTCCAATATATGGATTTGCAAACACGGCTACAAACCTTGGAATTACAGTATCAACAGATGTCAATGCCGCAAGTTCCCCGCCTTCAATTCGAATACGCATTACCCATGCCGCAAATGGGTTTAAAATTGTAAAGCAATAGGAAGTAACACCTAACGCGAGTGCCGCGCCAAGCATTTTAGAATTTTTAAGCGAGAAAAACTTCGTAGCCATAGCCGGCTGCCCAATCATTCCAACCCCATAAATAATGAGGAATCCAAACGCTTTCCAGATAGAGTAATTTTCATTTGTCAGCTTCAGCATATTAGGATCGATTTTTTGAATTCCCTCGTTTATAGAGGTTAAACCTCCACCTACATACAGCGCAAGGAAAAACATATAAAGAACCGCAAGCATTGCGATGAAAAGCTGCACAGTCGCAACGACAGTAGAACTTTTATTACCGCCAAGGGCGCTGTATACAGCTACAACAAGTAGTCCAATTACCACGCCCCATTTGTAATTAACACCAAGCAATGCATAAAACAGATTTCCGATAGAAGACCATTGCACAACACAATAAAACGTACTTACTATAAGAAGCGTAATGACGCATACCAGCTGTAGTTTCTTAGTATCATAAATATCTCCTAAAAGGTCCGTCAACGTAATGGAATTGTATCTTTCTCCAAGATATCTCATCGGTTTGCCCAGAACAAGATTGCAAAGCATAATGCCCAGCACGCCGCCTACCATACAAGTCCATACCATTTGGGCATAGCCGGCGGTGTAGCATGTTCCCGGCGCTCCCAGAAACACCATGCCGCTTTGAGATGTCGCTACCAGTGAAAAAGCTATAACAATTGGCGGCAAAGAACGCTGCGAAACATAGTAATCGTCCATCCCTACATTTTTTTCACGCCGATTAATGATGAATCCAATAATGACAATTGCTGCAAGATATGCAATCACCACGACCCACATTTCGATATTCTGCATAATATTCTCCTCCTTTTCCTTTTTTATTACCTAAAAAGTATTGTACCAGTTTTCTTCTCCATACTTTTCTTCCATCTTTTTTCCTTCATAGTTGCCAGTTAAGGCATAGATCAGTGTGCCTACCATTGCAATCACAGGCCACACAAACGTTAAAATAAAAGTGCTAATTGGAAGTCCAAACATATGATTACTCTCCTCATATAATAAAGTGGTAGTGTTTAACGTCCCTCCCCAAGGATTTCTGTGATTAACTAAAGGTATTGATATGCGCCCTTAAAGTTTTGTGCAAATCCTCTTGCCCGATACAGCCAAGAACCATGTCCGCCGGTATCACCATCGTTTGCACAAATTACAACTTCATCGGTACCTGGTCTAAGATAAGGATGTGTGGATATCAGCATGTGCCCGTCTCCTCTTCCCGGCATAAGGATTTGTCCGATTGGATATCCCAGAAAATTAAAAACCATGCATCTCCCACTCTCTGCAACAGCTACATAAAGGTTGTCATCATCGTCGATACAGCATGAATCCGGACCGTTACAACCGGTAAATCTGTATGGGACATGTGCTCCATATGGAGGAATTTCCACTCTGTTTCTCAATTTGATTCTGTTTAGCTTATTGTTGTTTGTTTCCGTTACCCAAAGAACGCCTTCGTCTTTTGAAAGTGCAATACCATTGGCACCTGCCATATTCCCCGCAATTTGTGTAATTTCTCCATCCGGGGAGACGTAATACACGCCTCCGGTAGGGTTAAAGGTATAACCGGTAAATTGTGTGAAGTAGTACCCACCGTCTTTTGTGAAAACAAGATCATCTATAACATACCCTCTTTCAGGCGCAATCTCATATTGAAAATCCGTCCCATCAGGGTTGATGCTAAAAATTCCGCCATTGTCAATAAAATTTCCAAGAAATGCCACATAAAGGCGCCCATTCTTGTGAATCTTGATTGCTGCAGGCTTTAAATTCTCAGCGACATAGATATCTTTGACAGTCATGCTTTCGACTTCAAGCTTCATGATCTGTCCACCGAACACCTCTAAAAAATACAGATCCCCATTTTTATCAAAGCAAAGTCCTTCCAGCTGTTTCCTTTCATCAGATATTTTGATCCAAGGAACAGCAGTTATCGTCTGTAGCAGCATTTCACTCGGAATCATCGGTACGTGGGATGATTCTGCGGTGTAGCTTAACTTTGGTAAGTATTGAGTCATAACAGTCCTCCTATTCCTACACAGGTATTTCCATCTCAAGAAGTGCGGAGCTGATTGCTTTTCCATGTTTGTCCATAGCCAAACTCCTTAACACACCCCCGCCTAACGCTTCATGCATTACAAAATTCAGTGCACAAATGCCATCAACTTCATATCGGATCACTTCTCCATGACAAATATCAGAAAAGTATTCCTTTACAACTTCAGCCGTTATTTTCTCTTTCAGCATTGCATAATCTTTTTCATCCCATGGGATCAGTGAAACATTGGAAATATCACCTTTATCGCCTGTACGGGAATGACATATTTCTTTCAAACGCATTTAAATCACCTCGTAATCAACTTTTACCTGTATGTCAGAAGTTTCTATGAAATAAGAGAATACATTGATAATCTCTGAAATTTTCATAGTTGCGCCGCCACCACCGGTAGGACCATTTGTATAGATTGCATCTCCTTCATTTGATACCCTGACGGCATTTTCTCTGTCATTCGTTCGAACTGCTACGTGCAATCGAACCTCACCGATACCATCGCCGGCAAGCGCTCTACCAATCTTATCCCCGTAAAGAGAATTGTATCCTATATAGTCGACTCGTCTTTCGGTGTAGTCAATGCCGAGCAAATCAATTCGTTTCAAGAAAATTTCACCGGAAAGTTTTGCTCTTTCCAACGCATTTCTTCCACCGTAGCTAATTTCACAATCTGTTATAAATGAATCCTTATAGCACACGTTTACCTTAAGTGTAGGCGGCAGCCCATGACTTGTCGCACCCCATGCCGATACCACGTTCGTATCCACTTGTGTGAATTTCACTTGGGAGAAGTCCGCAATTGCATCAGGTGTCATATAAGCATTCGGATTATGAATTTCGTAAAGCATTTGCTCTTTGCAAGTATCTACTGACACAAGCCCGCCGGTTCCTTCAACTTTTGAGATTGTAAAATGTCCGCTTTCATCAAATTCAACAATTGGAAACCCAAGATTTTCGAGATGTTCTACACTCTTGTATCCCGGATCCGCATAATATCCTCCGGTCACCTGACCGCCGCACTCAATGAGGTGTCCTGCAAGCACGCATTGCCCCATCTCAACCGGATTTTCTTCAATATTCCATCCATACTCATAGCATAAAGGGGCAACGGTAAGTGTAGGATCCGAAACTCTTCCGGTAATAATGACATCTGCACCATTTCTCAAGGCTTCTATAATACCGGCTGCGCCTATATATGCATTCGCGGAAACAATTCGTTCTTTATAGTCCTTTACTTTCCCCGAAAACTCAAAAATATCATCTTCATAATGTTCTTCTACCCTATCATAAACATCATCCCCTGATACATAAGCAAACTTAATCCCACTAAGACCTTGTTCTTTTGCAATCTCCATGATTTTGGCAACTGCACCTTTTGGGTTTACAGCCCCCATATTAGAGATAATTTTTACATGCTTTTCCTTGGCAATCTTCAAAACCTGCGACATGCGGTATTCCAAAAGTCTGGAATAGCCTTTGCTGGAATCTTTCAGCATCTCCTGCTTGGCAAGACCAATGGTTCTTTCTGCAAGGCATTCAAAGATAACATAGTCTAAATTCCCATGCTTAATAAGCTCAATGGCCGGGTCTATGCGATCGCCGGCATAACCGGCCCCACCGCCAATTCTGACTTTCTTCATCAAATTACCTTCTCTCTTTCATAAAAATATTTTTGTCAGATCGATCTGTTTGAATTATAATATAGCAAAAATCATGCCATAATTAAAAAACGAACGTAAGAAGAAAATTTTCAGCTTGTCTGTCTAAAAAACTTGTTTTTTCAGTATTTATATGATACTATTTTGTTAAATCTTATAGTCTCAAATCCGATACATTTTAGCCATTTTGAGACATTCGTCTCAAAAAGTTTCAGGAGGCGTCTCAATGAGTATACAAAAACTGATTGAAGAATACCCGGAGCAGTTTGCTTATTATGCTGAAAAAATCTTAGACAGCTATTTTGGTAATATCTCCGTATTCTACAAAGATGAAAAAATCCTCTACGCAAATGAGAAAATGACATCGTCCGTAAAAATGGGAAAAGAAGAATTCTTAAAAATGACCGTTCCGGAAATGCGTTCCAAAAAGCTTTGGCTTCGCTCTGTTTCCAGCGAATTAAAAGAGAAGGGTTCGGCTTTCGATGCCTATAATGTAACGAAATGGGGTGATGAACTGTTTACGCATATTGAGCCGATTCGTAATGAAAAGGGAGAAATCGTAATCAGCGCACAATTTTCCATTCCAAAAACGATGCTTGACAAATTTTCTTCTTATTTAAGGAAAGAATCCTCCGAGTTAGAAAAATACAAAGGACTCTCCGAATTTCTTTACACTCAGAAAACGCCTCACAGAATAGTAATGAACAGTCCTGTAACGAAGGCTGCGTTTTCGACTGCAAAGTATATTAGCGGTATTGACAGTACAGTTCTCATAAACGGAGAAACCGGTACCGGTAAAGATGTTCTTGCAAATTATATCTTTGCAAACAGCACAAGATTTGATAAGCCTTTCATTCCCATCAATTGTTCCGCGATTCCTTCCGAACTCATGGAATCCGAGTTCTTTGGCTATGAAAAGGGCGCCTTTACCGGAGCGAAAAATTCAGGAAAACCCGGTTTCTTTGAAATTGCAGATGGCGGAACACTTTTTCTGGATGAAATAGGAGAATTGCCACTTACTATGCAGGCAAAATTTCTAAGAGTTCTTGAAACAGGTGAATTCATGCGGATTGGCGGTACACAGCAAAAGAAGAGCGATGTCCGCGTGATTGCAGCGACTAACAGGGACTTGAAGCAGTTAGTAAAAGAAAACAAATTTAGAGAAGATCTTTACTATCGTTTAAACCTTATGCCGCTTTATCTACCGCCATTAAAAGATCGACAGGATGACATCTTGGAGTTAGCTGAACTTTTCATCTCTCATGCAAATAAAAAGTATAACACCGATAGGCACCTGACTAAGGAAATGAAAGAAAGCCTTTTTACATATGCATGGCCCGGAAATATCAGAGAACTCCGCAATGTGGTTGAGCGATATTGTATCTCCAATCTTTGGTACATAACGCCACCCGAACAAAAGGATCAAGAGCAGGCATTATCGGGAACAGAACTCGTAGATTCTTTTTCGATGCCCCTGTTACAAGCGCGCGATGCTTTTGAAAGAAAATATATAGCAGCAGCGCTTTCCGAAGCAAGAGGTTCTGTGACCCACGCTGCGGAAAAACTAGGTATTCATCGATCGCTTCTCTATAAAAAAATCGCGAAATACGGATTATAGAAACACAAAGGCGCAAGTACCGCAGTGCCGAAACTTGTGCCTTCGCAAATACATAATTATTCTACCTCAAAGTAGTCGTTGTCATCCTTTCTGCGAGGACCGTCATATTCGTATGTACCCATGCAGCCGCATACGGGACATTTGCCGAAGTCATCACCGAACTCGACCATCAGGTCAAGCGCGTATTTGAACTTCTTGCCGCATTGCGGGCAGTGGTAGTACATCATGCCTACGCCCCAGCTCATTATTTCAGTCCGAGGATCTGTCTCGCTTCATCCGGTGTCGCTACTTCCAGACCGTATTCTCTGATGACGCGGGCAGCTCTTTCCACGAACTGACGGTTGCTGTCTGCGAGCTGTCCCTTCGCGTACATGACGTTATCCTCCATGCCGACACGAATGTTGCCGCCCAGCGCGATCGCCGCGTACATGACCTCCATCGCGGAGTGTCCGACGCCGAAGCAGGACCAGGTGTACTGTCCTTTCCCGATCAGCTCATCCGCGGTTTCTTTCATGAACAGCAGGTTCTTGACGCTGCCCGGGATTCCGTTCGCGCAGCCCATACAGAACTGGAAGTGCAGCGGCGCTTTGAGAATGCCTTTTTTAAGGTAATATGCCGCGTTCGCGATCATGCCCGGATCAAATGCTTCGATCTCCGGCTTGGTGCCGCATTCCTGGAAGAGCTGTCCGCACATTTCGAGGAACTTCGGAGAGTTGATGAAAAGCGCGGTATTCAGCCAGTTCATGGAGCCGCAGTCATAGGACGCCATTTCCGGCTTTAATTCCTTGACATGCTCGACTCTGGTTTCATCGGTCGCGTAGATATCGCCGGAGGTGGTCAGATTCAGCACGATGTCGCAGTCCGGATGTCTTTCCTTGAGCAGGGTGACGGTTTCGCGGAACTTGTTGTGATCCATCGTGCCGTTTCCCGCATCGTCTCTCATGTGCAGATGTGCGATTGCTGCGCCTGCCTGCCAGCAGTCGTATACGTCCTCACAGATTTCCTCCGGTGTCATCGGCACGTTCGGATTGTTTTCTTTTTTTGGCCACGCGCCGGTTACGGCCGCGGTGATGATTCTCTTATTCTTTAAGTCAGCCATTTCATTTTCTCCTTTGTTGATATTTTCGATGTATAGTTTTCGATGTATATGCTTGTTTTTTTCGCTGTCACGCAGCGTTTCGTCCATGCGCTTATTTTCCGTAAAGCATGCGGATCAGATAGGTGTTCAGATCATCTCTGACCTGATCCATCTCTTCGTTGGTCCACTTTTGGAAGCCCTCGCCGGTCTTGAAGCCCAGTTTGCCTTCTTCCTTCAGTTTGACAAGAAGCGGTGACGGCTCGTGACTGTCCTCGATATAAGGCAGCACATATTCGTGAATGTTATAGGTCAGGTCCAAACCTACCATATCGGCATTTTCCATTGCGGAAAGCTGCGGCAGTCTGAGTCCGAAGGAATTCTTGATCGCCGTATCTACGGTCGCCGCGTCCGCGATGCCATGCTCTACGATGGAGATTGCTTCTCTCCAAAGCGCGTGCTGCAGGCGGTTGGCGATAAAGCCCGGCACATCCTTGTTGCAAAGACAAGGCTTCTTGCCGATCCTGGTCATAAAGTCCATGACAGTCTGTGCGGTTTCGTCGGTGGTCGCGTCTGTCTTTACAACCTCTACCAGCGGAATCAGATGACCCGGATTCCAGAAATGCGTGCCGCAGAAGCGTTCCCGATGCTTGAGGTCACGACTGATTTCAGTCGGACTCATGACAGAGGTGTTTGTGCAGAAAATACAATCCGGTCTGCAGCGTTCTTCCAGCTTCGCGAAAGTCTCGCGTTTGAGGTTCATATCCTCAAAGACTGCTTCGATCACCAGATCCGCATTCTTCACGCCCGCGCTGTCGAGATCTCTGGTGAAGTGGATTCTCGCAAGGCGTTCCGCAAGCTCTGCTTCTGACACGATGCCCTTCTCTACCAGCTGCTTCGTACTCTGGCGAATACCGGCAGGCACGTCCACATCATTGATGTCATAAATGGTAATCTCATAGTCTTTGACGGAGGAGACTACGAAAGCGATATTCTTACCCATCAAGCCTCCGCCCATGACCAGTACATTTTTGATATTTCCCATGTTTCTCATCCTTTCCGATTTCGTTTTTCTTTTTTCTATAGGTAACGAATACATCTTTTATGCCTCCCTATATAGCAAAAGCTGTGCCAATTTTTTGACACAGCCGAAAAGGACGTATTTTTCAAGCTTTTCCTGCTTTTCTCCGCCGTTCACGCTTTTCCTGGTCGATGTTGCAAAATAACATCATGTTGCATTTTAGAGACTTGTAACGTCTCTTTTTTGCAACCTCCCGCGATAAGATCACAACTTTTCCTGTCGCGCCGCGTGCGCATGCTCCTTGCCGCAAGGCTTTGGATGCAGCTTGCGATAGAGCACGCTGCGATGGATCCCCAGCCGTTCCGCGGCTTCTCCTACGCAGCCATTGCATTCCCGCAGCGTCTTTTCGATCAGCCACCGTTCCGCGGCGTTCGAGAAGCTTTTCAGATCGCCGCCTCCTTCAAACATCGCGTAATCCTGCGCCATCAGATCCTGCTCATCATAGGCCGCGGTCGGCGTCGGCGTGAAGATCAGTTGGTTATCTCTGCTGATGACGAAGATGCGCTCCACGACATTGCGCAGCTCCCGGATATTGCCCGGCCAATTGTGGCGCAGCATGGTCTCGATGGTTACCGGCGCGAGTGTCTTCTGCGCGTCATATTTTTCGTTCAGCTCGCGCAGGAAGCTTTCTGCCAAAGGGATAATATCTTCCCTTCGTTCTCTGAGCGGCGGCAGCTGGATGAGGAATACGCTCAGGCGATAATAAAGGTCCTCGCGGAACGTATGCTCTTTTACCATATTCTTCAGATTCACGTTGGTAGCACAGATGATCCGCGCATCGATCGGGATATTTTTGACGCCGCCGACACGTCGGATCTCCCGATTTTCAAGCGCACGCAGAAGCTTTGACTGCAGCGAAAGCGGCATGTCCCCGATCTCGTCCAAAAAAATCGTGCCGCCGGAGGCTGCCTCAAAGAGACCGATCTTCCCCTTGCTCAAAGCGCCCGTAAACGCCCCGGCTTCGTAGCCAAAAAGCTCGGATTCCAAAAGCTGCTCCGGGATCGCCGCGCAGTTGATGCTGATAAACGCCTTATCGGCGCGCAGAGAATTTTCGTGGATGAATCTGGCCATGACATCCTTGCCTGTACCGCTTTCGCCCAGAATAACGACGTTGCTGTCTGTCGGCGCAATAGCCTGGATGGTCTGCATGACCGTCTGCATCGCCGGACTGCCGACAATCATCCGGCTGTGCCCTTTGAGACGCAGATGATCCAGTTCTCTCTGCATCCGCGCCATCGCCGCGCGCTCCTTGGCGATGATCTCCTCCCATTCCTTGTTGTGCTCCATGCTCATGTTGGTGGTTACGACCATCTCCACGTTGCCGCGCGCATCCAAGACCGGAATGCTGTGTGAAATGCTGGAATTTTTGGCGCGATAGGTCAGCGCGGATACCGCGTCCTGCTTCGTCTGGATGGCGGTCAGGGAGGTAGACTTATCGTAAACCCCTTCTTTGACCAGCTGTTTTACATTTTTGTACATCAGCTCTTCTCTCGGCGGACCGATTCGCTCCGCGCCCACCTCGTTGACGAAGATGATGTTCCCCTCTCCGTCTGTAATGAAAATAGATTCTTTATAGTATTGATTCAATGCTGCGAGAATTTCTTCCGCGGTAAATTTTTTCTGCATACGCTGCCGCCTCCTGCCGTCCGCAAACAATGCGCTCATTCTCTTCCCCACAAGTATACTTGTTTTTCGCGAAAGAAACAACTCTTTTGTCTTGTTATTGTCCTCCAAATAGGATATAGTTATGTAGGCGGAAACGCAAACAAGCATGATCTGTTACAAAGGAGTTTTTATATGAGTTTATTAACTGTCGAAAAAGTCACCCATGGATTCGGGGCACGCCAGATTTTGGAGGACGCGTCCTTTCGTCTGCTCAAGGGAGAGCACATCGGGCTGATCGGCGCCAACGGCGAAGGCAAATCCACCTTCCTGAACATCATCACCGGCAAGATCCTGCCGGATGCGGGCAAAATCACCTGGTCCCGCCACGTGACCGTCGGCTATTTAGACCAGCATACCGTACTCAAAAAAGGCATGACGATCCGCGAGGTCCTGCACACCGCGTTTAATCACATGCACGACCTGGAAGCCGAAATGCTCAAGCTGTATGAGGATATGGCGCTGCCGGAGAACGCGGACAAGATGGATGAGATGATGGAGGATGCCGGAGAGATTCAGCAGATCCTCGAATACAGCGGCTTCTACCAGCTGGACGCGAAAATTGAAGAAGTCGCGGGCGGTCTGGGTCTGCGCGACATCGGACTGGATCGCGATGTTTCCGATTTGTCCGGCGGGCAAAGAACCAAAGTGCTTCTGGTCAAGCTGCTGCTCGAAAATCCATCGATTCTGATCCTCGATGAGCCGACCAACTATCTGGACCACGAGCATATCGTCTGGCTGACACGCTACCTGCAGGACTACGAAAACGCTTTCATTCTCGTATCGCACGACATGGAATTCCTCAATTCGGTAGTCAATGTCATCTACAATCTGGACGGCGGCAACCTGACACGCTACACCGGCGACTACGAAAACTTCCGCCGCATGTACGAGATCCAAAAATCACAGGAAAAAGCCGCCTACGAGCGCCAGCAGGCGGAGATCGAAAAGCTGGAGGATTTTATCGCGCGCAACAAGGCGCGCGTGGCGACCCGCGGCATGGCGCATTCCCGCCAGAAACAGCTCGACAAGATGGAAATCTTAGAGCGTCCGACGGAGAAGATCAAGCCGGAGTTCCAATTCCTGATGGCAAGAACGCCGAGTCGCTTCGTTGTGGAAGCGAAAGACCTCGTCATCGGCTACAGCCAGGATGAACCGCTGACCCGTCCGGTCTCCTTTACACTGGAACGCGGGCAGAAGGTCGCCATCGTCGGCACCAACGGTCTTGGCAAGTCCACCCTCCTAAAGACGATCCTCGGCAAGCTGCCGCCGCTTGGCGGAGAAGTACAGCTGGGCGATTATCTTTTCCCGGGCTATTTCGAGCAGGAGGCGGCGCGTGATTCGCAGGAAACGGCGCTGGATACCTTTTGGGCGCAGTTTCCGTCTATGGAGAACCGGGAGGTGCGGCTTTGTCTCGCCAAGTGCGGTCTGACGAACGAGCATATCACCAGCCAGATGCGCGTACTCAGCGGCGGCGAAAACGCCAAGGTCCGGCTGGCGATTGTGATGAACCGCGAGCACAACTGGCTGATTCTCGACGAGCCGACCAACCATCTGGACGTAGACGCCAAGGACGAGCTGAAGCGCGCGCTGACGGAATTCCCCGGCACCATCCTTTTGGTATCGCATGATCCGCTCTTCTACGAGGACTTCGTCACCGACATCTGGAATGTCGAGGACTGGACGACGAAGATCGTATAACACAAGTCTGCGCGAAAAACAAAACCCGCTGGGGTGGGCCGCGGCAGTGCATGCCCGGCTTCCCGGCGGGTTTTGTTTTTTTCGCTTTCGGCACAAGGTCTGCCAAAGGCTTTTACATGGTTACATCCGTTCGATTGCGTCGAGGATCGTCACATGGTCCTCCGCGGATTCGTTGACATCCTCCTGTTCACGATAGCTTTTCATAATATCCGCGAAAATCTCTGCGGTCGAAGGCGGCGTATAGCTGATGCAGTTCGCCCCCGCCTCGATGGTCGCCAAAATACTTTGCGGCGTCGGTCCTCCGGTCGCGATGATCGGTACCTTCGGGAATTTTTCCCTGATCTTCTTTACCACGATCGGTGTCCTGGCCGCGGCGGAAACGTTGAGAATCGAAACGCCGGCGTCCAGTCTTGCCTGAATATCCGCGCTCTCGTGGATGACCGTCGCGATGATCGGCACATCGACCGTCGCGCTGATCAGTTTAATATTGTCATTGGTCACCGGCGCGTTGACTACCACGCCCCATGCGCCGTCTCCCTCAGCGTCCTTGGCGATGATCGCCGAACGCACGCCATTGGTAATGCCGCCGCCGACACCGACAAAGACCGGCATCGGCGCCACGTTGATGATCGACTGCGAGATCACCTGCTGCGGTGTAAACGGATAAACAGCCAGCACCGCGTCCGCGTTGCAGCTGCGTATGATCGCGATATCCGTCGTGAAAATGACGGATTTAATACGTTTTCCCATGATAACGATGCCCTTGGCTCTGTAAATCTCCTCTGGCATCTCCAAATATTTTGATCTCAGCTTCCCCGCGATTCTTGGCAATTCCTTCTGATCCATATAACCGCCTCCTGTTCTTCTCTTACATGTATTTATCCACGCTGATATACAGCTTCCCTTTTTTGGAGGTGCCGTTTATCCCGTGGTAGATTGCTTTGCCCTTGCCGCGCAGGACGATCTTTTCCCCGCCCTTCAGCGACATGTCAGGCTTTGTTGTTTCCACACCGTTTACGAAGACCCTCCCCGCAAGGATCGCTTCTGTCGCGAGCCTTCTGGAGAGACCGTACGCTGCTGCTACTATATTATCAATTCTAGGTGAAGATATCGTGAAATGCAAGCAATTTGTCTGTGATTCACGATAGGAAAGCTCAAAAATTGACAGAATTTTAACATCCGCTTCAAACCTGCCGACATGTCGAAAGTTTTGCGCAAGATAAGCACACATCTCCTTCATCGCGAGGATCTGCGCCCCGCGCTCCGTCACGATGATGTCGCCGACTTTTTCCCGTCGGATTCCCTCTCCCATCAACGCGCCCAGGTAATCCCGATGCGTCAGCTTTTCGCGCGCCGCTGAAGCAACGCGAACGTCAAGCAGCGCGATCGGGCAGTCATCCGGATTTTCTCTGAAATATTCCAGAAGGTCTGCGTCCTGTGCCTGCGGCGCAAGTCCCGTATAGTCCGGCAGGAACAGCACCTGTCTGCGCTCCGCCTCCGGATAGCCGCCGAACAGGTATACGTTTTCTTTGGCATGCGCGCGCAAAAATCCGGCCAGCGCGCTCTGCTGCTCCAGGCTCAAAAAATCGCTGCTCATCATGGTATAATAATCTAAAAAACGCTCGTATTTCTCTTCGATCGTTTTCAAAAAAATTTTGTTTTCATCCATATTTCTTCTCTTTTTTTACTGATTTCGCTGAATTTTTTCTCTGAATGTGTTAGAATAGATATAATGCGCGGACAGACGACCGTTCCGGTGCATACAAAACACAGGTCTATTTTACCACAAACAAACATAGCTTTGAAAGGAGTTTTTATATGAGATATGAATATCAGCCAAAGGGCGTCTGCGCCCGCAAGATTTATTTAGATGTAGAAGATGGCGTCGTCAAAGAGGTCGCTTTTGAGGGCGGCTGTGACGGCAATCACAAGGGGCTTTGCGCCTTAGTCAAGGACATGCCTTGCGAGGCGGTAAGGGACAAGCTGTCCGGCATCCACTGCGGATTCCGCCAGGCCTCATGTCCGGATCAGCTCGCGAAGGCAGTGGAAGAGGCGATGCAGCATGCATGATTGGATTTTTCGAACGCTGATTTCTGATTATGAAGACGTCAAAAATCCCGCAGTGCGGGATCAATACGGCAAGGTTGCTGGTGTTGTGGGCATTCTCTCCAACACCCTGCTTTGCGTAATGAAAATTGTGGTTGGTCTGCTTTCCGGCAGTATCGCCATCGTTGCCGACGCGGTCAACAATCTGGCGGACGCGTCCTCTTCGCTGATCACGCTGATCGGCTTCAAGCTGGCTGCCATGCCGGAGGATAAGGAGCATCCTTACGGGCACGCCCGCATCGAGTATCTGGCGGGGCTTTTGGTTTCGGTTATCATCATCGTCGTGGGGCTGGAGCTGGGCAAGAGCTCGATTGAGAAGATTCTTGCCCCGACACCGACGGAATTCAGCCTGACCGTCGTGATCGTCCTGCTGCTGGCCATCGGCATCAAGATTTGGCAGGCGTGCTTCAATGTGCGGGCCGGCAAAAAAATCAACTCCATGACCCTGATCGCGACCGGTGCGGACAGCCGTAACGATGTGATCGCGACCTCCGCGGTGCTGCTCAGCCTTTTGATCGGGCATTTCTTTGATCTGCAGATTGATGGCTATATGGGCGTTTTGGTCGCTTTATTCATCGTCTGGTCCGGCATCGGTCTGGTGCGCGAAACCGTCAGCCCGCTGCTCGGAGAGGCGCCGGATCCTGCCTTGGTCAGGGAAATTGAGGAAACCGCCATGCAGCATGACGGTGTGCTCGGCATCCATGATCTGGTTGTACATAATTACGGTCCCGGCAAGATTTTTGCTTCCATGCATGTCGAGGTCGATGCCGCTGTCGATATTACGACCAGCCATGATATGGTGGACAATATCGAGCATGAAATCTCCAAGAAGCTGCATATCAGCTGCACAGTTCATATGGATCCGATCAATCTCAGCGATCCGAACCGAGCGCCGCTCAAACAGATTCTCGGCAAGGCGATCGCGGGACTGGATGGTGTCATCAACTTTCATGATTTACGCCTGGTTTCAGGGCCGACGCACACGAACGTCGTCTTCGATGTCGCGGTGTCTCCGGACTGCAAGCTGAGCGGCGAGGAAATCACGAAAACGCTCTCTGCCGCGGTTTCCGCTTATAATCCGAGCTTCCGCACAGTGATCGAGTTTGATCGCGCTTATGTGGATGTCGAGCGGCAGTGCGGCTGCGACAAAGAAACGGCCAGAAGTACGCATAACGAAATCTGAGATTTCTATGCGCACATGGCTCTCACCCATGAGCGCCACTTCACAAGGTGCTTTTATCGTTATTCTGAAAATATCGCCATGCGATATTTCCGGAATAATAAAAAATCCCGAAGCTTCTGCTTTCTTTTGGAACTTTCGGGATTTTTTGTGTTTCTCTGCCAGCGAATTCAATCGACGCGTTCAATATAGCCGCTGATCGGCGCCGCATACATCTGCTCGTCGGTCAACGTTTCATATCGCTTGCCGTCATACATATCGGTAAAACCGTTCGTCGCGCGATAAACTTCGCCGGTTTCGGTGTCATAGACCCTTTCATATCCCAACGTTGCGTCGCTTTGCTTCTGGCTCATGATATCCTGACTCCTGCTGCGGCTTTCCCAGGAATCCATGATACCGTCCATCGCCGCGTTGAAGTTTTCGCTGATCTGCCGCGCCAAAGCCACCTGCTCATTGCTGCTTTGGTTCGTCGCGCTGACAAAGCTGTCCGAATATTCCAGCGTTTTCATGCATTGGGTCAGCAGCGACTCCCATTCAATGAAAGTATCCTTCGCAGCTGTAACTGCCATGATATTATACGCGGAATAATATCCGCCGTCTGCTGTTTTGAGCTGGTAGTTTACGACTGTGCCGTCCGAGATCGCGAAGCTTCCAAAATCGACAACTGAGGCTGCGAACATGCCTTCTCCGGCTTTCCCGTCCGCAGTAAAATCCGCGCGCAGCAGCTTGTCACCGAGAGCCTGGCTTCTCAGGCTGCTCGTCGAATCAAAGCGCTCCGTGACCGTAAAATCATCGAATGCGGGGAATGTGTAGCCTGCATAGCTGGATTCCATTTTCGACGCGAATTTTGTGTATTTGGAAAATATCCGAAAAAATCCCTCCGTAGAAGCCTTCTTCAGCACCGGCGCTACTGCAAACAGCTTCGCCTGTTCGTTTCCCATCTGATAGTTGCGCTCCCATGCCTTTTTTCCCTCCTGTGAATGCAACAGGCAATCAGCCTTCAAAAGCACAAACATCTGATTCAGTGGTTCTTCCGGGTCATACACCCGAATGCTGTGCAGCATGTTCGCGCCACCGCTCTCAACCGTCCACCCTTTTGGGATCGTTATGTTAAAATCCGCGCAGCTGTATGCTTCTGTCTGCGCAGCCTTTGCCGCGGTTTCCGTCACCTTGATCCCTTTTTCTGTCTGTGTGGTTTCCGTTCCATCCGGGTTGACGACTGTCTTTTCGCCGCATCCGCTCAAGATGAGCAGCGCCGCAAGCAGCGCAAACGTGATGATTTCCCTAAAACTCGTGATTTTCGTTCTTTTTTTGGTTTTTCTCATCTTCTCTTTTCTCCCCACTTTCTTTGGTTTTCATTTTTCTTCTGCTTCTGTGCGCATCTCTGCCTGCGACGTATCCCGCCGGTCATCGGTTCTGCTCATGTGACCTTCTGTTAACGAAGGCATACATGGTTCGCAAAGGTCTATTTGCTTCTGTGCTTTGTCGTCTTCGCTTTAGCGCGTCGGTACGATCTCCATCCAGTAGCCGTCCGGGTCCTCGATAAAGTACACACCGAACTTCGGATTCTCGAAGCAAACGCAGCCCATCTGTCTGTGCTTTGCTAACGACGCCTCGTAATCATCGGTACGGAAGCCGATATGGATCTCGTTGTCCCCCAAATTATATGGTTCCTCACGATCCGCGTACCAGGTCAGTTCCAGCTGGCAGAGGCTACCCTCCGTTTCCAAAAAAACGATTTTAGAAGAGCCGTCCGCCGCCTCAATTCGTCTGACCTCTTTCAATCCCAGGGCTTCTTCGTAGAATTTCATGGATTTTTCCAAATCCAGTACGGTGATACAAGTATGATACATGGTGAACTTCATTGCAATCTCTCTTTCTTGTTTCTTAAAAATTCTTTATTCTTCTGATATTTGTGGCGTTGCCGCCGCTTAAATGTTATAATTGAATAAATTATACTACTTTTTGCATGCTACGAAAAGGGGGATTCTATGATTATATTTGGAATATCAGTCAGTATGATTGTGTTCTGGCTTGCGCTGGCACTGATCTTCTTGCTCATCGAAGCGGCCACAGCAGGCCTGACGACGATCTGGTTCGCCGGCGGCGCGCTCATCGCGCTTCTAACCGCGCTTTTCGACGCGCCGGTCGCGCTGCAGGTGATCATTTTCTTCGTTGTATCCATCTGCCTTTTGGTCTTTACACGCAAAATTTTCGTGGAAAAGCTCAAGACCGGCTCCGAAAAAACCAATGTCGACGCGCTGATCGGCACGAAAGGCATTGTCGTACAGCCGATTCGTCCTTTTGCTGTCGGTCAGGTCAAGGTCAACGGACAGGTTTGGTCCGCGGTCGGCAATACACCGGAAACAGATATTGAGCAAGGCAGAGAAGTCAAAGTTCATGCCATCGAAGGCGTCAAGCTGGTTGTCACCCCAACGCGGCAGGACTAGCCGCAGCCGGGAACTCATCAAAAACCGTTATCACGTACATAGAAGGACATCGGGAACAAAAGCTCTGCATGCATGAGTCCCGCTGTCGCACGAACAAAAAAGAAAGGAAACAGATTATGGGAATTATTAAGTTGGTTGTTGTCCTTGTGCTGATCGCGATCGCCATCGGCCTTTTGGTCACGAACATTCGTATTGTACCGCAGGCAAGAGCCTATGTGGTAGAACGTCTGGGGGCTTATCATGGAACCTGGCAGGTAGGTCTGCATTTCAAGGTGCCTCTGATTGACAAAATTTCAAGAAAGGTTTCGCTGAAGGAGAAGGTCATTGACTTCCCGCCGCAACCGGTTATCACCAAGGATAACGTGACGATGGAGATTGATACGGTCATCTATTTCCAGATCACCGACCCGAAGCTCTATACCTACGGTGTCGAAAGTCCGATGGATGCCATCGAAAACCTGACCGCGACCACACTCAGAAATATCATTGGTGAGTTAGAGCTCGACGAGTCTCTGACCAGCCGTGAGCACATCAACTCCAAGATCAGACTCGTGCTCGATGAAGCGACAGACCCTTGGGGCATCAAGATCAATCGTGTCGAAGTCAAGAATATCACGCCGCCGCGTGACATTCAGACCGCCATGGAAAAGCAGATGAGAGCCGAGCGTGAAAGACGTGAAGCCATCCTCATCGCCGAAGGTGAAAAGAAATCCGCGATTCTCATCGCGGAAGGTCAAAAAGAGGCTGCGATTTTAGAGGCCGAAGCGAAGAAGCAGACCGCGATCAAGGAGGCGGAAGGTCAGTCCCAGGCGATCCTGATGATCAATCAGGCGACCGCCGACGGTCTCAAGCTCATCAAGGACGCGCAGCTTGATGATGCCGTCATCAAGCTCAAGAGTCTTGAAGCCTTCCAGAAGGCCGCGGACGGACAGGCGACCAAGATCATCATCCCATCCGAAATCCAGGGCATCGCAGGGCTCGCGGCTTCTGTAAAAGAACTGGTAAAGGACTAGCCCCGTTTGCGTCCTTTGCATGACTTGAAAAGACAAAAGCGCGCAGCGAAATCTAGATTTCTGCACGTGCATGCCTGCCTCACATGGCAAGCGCTCCAAAAGGAGTTTTTGTCTTGATTTTTGGAATGTCCGCGCGATACTTCCTGTATAAGCAATAGAATCAAAAGCCTGTATCGTAATTCTTGATGACTCCCCTATGGAGGACGCCTTGGAATCGGATGCAGGCTTTTTATTATGCAGGAAATATCGACAAAAGCACCTTGCGAAGCGGCACTCATGGGGTGGCGGCCTGTACGCATAGAAAACTCTGATTTCGTTATGCGCACTTTTGTCCTATCCATGCAAAGCCTGCTGCGCGGACACCGCAAATGCCGATTTTATTCTCCTGCCGCAAAAATGCAAAAATTCTTTTGGTTTTCATTTTATTTTAATTTTTATCCGGTATGATACAGGTAATCCAACAAGGACATAGACAAAATGGATTACAATACATGAACAAAAGGGAGGAATCACATATGAAAAGAACAGAAATGAAAAAACACTTTACAAGCATGAAGGCTGCCGCGCTGACGATGCTGCTGAGCGCCTCGCTCATGGCTTCCGCTGCCGTACCGGCCTCCGCCGCAATGACTGCTGCGCTGACCGCGCCGACAGGACTGGAGACCGTACAGAGAGATGACGATGAGCTGACCCTCGCATGGAATCCGGTCGCCGGGGCCCAGGGCTACAATGTCTACCTCTATGATACCGACACAAACGGCTGGCTGCAGGTAGAAAGGACTTCCGGCACGCACGCCGAAATCGACGATCTGCGCTCCGCAAGCGTCTACAAATTCAAGGTCAATGCCTACGCAAACGGGCAGGACGGTGCTTTCTCGACAGAGTTCAGTACAGCCACAGCACCAAAGGACGTGGATAATCTGCGCGTGAAAGCAAAGACCAAAAGCAGCGTCACGCTGAGCTGGAGCGCAGTCAGAAGAGCGGACAAGTATCAGGTCTACAAGTACAATGCCAATACCGGCAGCTGGAAACGTCTGACCACAACGACAAAAACCACATACGAAGCAACCGGCTTATCCTCCGGTACATATTATAAATTCAAGGTGCGTCCGGTAATCGAGGTCTTAGGCTCCAGATACTACGGCGATTTTGAGGATATCAAGGTCAAGACCAGGAGCGTGTCCGGCACCTCCACAAGCTCCGGCTATATCGGCACTGCAAAAGCAAAGAAAATAGCCCTGGAGTACGCAGGGGTCAGCGCGTCCAAGGCTGATTTCATCAAAGCTTCTCTGGATTATGATGACGGCATCCGCGTCTACGATGTCGAGTTTTATGCAGGCGATTACGAATATGAATTCGAGATCAATGCCCGCACCGGTGCCATCTACGATTACGACAAGGATTACAGATGGGACGACTAAGTTTTAGTCCGCAGTCATCTTTTCCTGCTTGACCTTGTGGTCAATGACATGACGGGAGGCCAGCTCCTTGCGCACTTCGCCCAAAGAGATGCCCATTTCGACCATCATCACCATGACGTGATAGGCCAGATCGGCGATCTCGTAAATGGTCTCCTTCTTGTCACTGCCCTTGGACGCAATGATAACTTCGGTCGACTCCTCGCCCACCTTTTTGAGGATCTTATCGATGCCCTTTTCAAAGAGGTAGGTCGTATAGGAGCCCTCCGGCAAGGTCTCTTTCCTGCCGACAAGCAGCTCGTAGAGACCATCAGCCGAAAAAGCAGAGCGGTTCGGGCTTTCGTATACCGGCTTGGTGAAGCAGGAGTCCGAACCGGTGTGACAGGCCGGACCGTCTTTTTCGACCACGACGACCAGCGCATCGTTATCGCAGTCCGCGGTGATGGACACGATGTGCTGGTAGTTTCCGCTGGTCTCGCCTTTGAGCC